>JAEEGL011565924.1_pt1 | contig 34982 bp, 25 predicted proteins | sample 9134231 | NCBI WGS metagenome assembly JAEEGL01 (sample SAMN16246548, study PRJNA631951) | gut metagenome | biome: gut microbiome; feature: rumen; material: fiber-attached | host: Bos | place: Iran: Karaj | collected 2018-10 | reverse complement strand
TTGTATGCGCTGCGAAGGATATGAATGGAAAATGGAATGCAAGAGTAATCGAGGCAGAAATTGTTGACTCTGCTAAGCCAATGCTTTTTATTGAAAGCCCTGTAGAAAATTCTACACCGACAATGGAAAGCAGTTCTGAAAATGAATTTAAGTTTAAAGGATATTCTCTTGATACGAAGGGTTCTTCATATGTAAAGATTGCGTATATTCCTAATAAAGCAAATCTTGATAGGGAAGAACGCGCAAAAACACTTTTTGAACAGAATAAAAATGATACGTCGGCAAAGAAAACAATATCAGGAACAAATGAAGTAATCTGGTATAAAGCAATAACCGGAACAAATAAAGTTGGAGAATGGAATAAACAGGAATTTGAAATTACGATGAACCTGTTTACGGATTTTAAAACTTCTGCGGGAGCATCTGCTGCTAAAGATGAGAAATTCTTTGAAATTCTTCTTGTTGATACAGACGGTAATGAAGTTACGAAGCCGTTTATTTTAAGTGGTGATAATCTTCCGCCTTCTATCGATATTAAAGAACCTGATACTGAACTGAAAGTTCATGACTATACGGTATCTGATCTCGTAATTAAGTTTAAGGGTGAAAAAGCAAATGGTATTGCTATGAAACCGGAGCTTTATAAGATTACGACAAAAATCGGAAATGAAGAGAAAGTGTTTACTACATCAAGTACACCAAAGATATCGACTCCTGATGCAAATGGCTATGTAACTCTTACTATTCCAAAAGCAACTCTTACTACATGGGCAAAAGACGAGACACAGCCGACCTTTACATTCTATGCAACTGATAAGCTTGATAACGGTGGTTTGGGTGAAGATATGCGTTCTGTAATTTTGAGCCCTCGTCCTACAATATCATCAATTACAGTTGATAAAAATCATGATACAACTTATAAAGCAGGTTCTGTGTTTAAGTTTAAGGTATCGTTTACACGTGAGGTTAAAGTTTCTGGAACACCAAAGTTAAAGCTTTCAAATATATCGGTAAAGAAGCCGGGCGTTGCTGTTGATAACAGCATTCAGTATGCGACATATGAAAGTGGAAGTGGAACAAACTCTCTTACATTTACATGGACAGTTCCTGATTATGCGGAATCTGATAAGATAGTGTGTCAGGGATTGTATACTGCAAAAGATGTAAATTCTTCGGAAACGGATGTAGATAAACTTGCAGATGGTGCAACAATACGTGCTACAGAACTTGGTGAAGGTGGAATATATACAACACTTTCTAAGGCAGAAGTTTTAAAGTATAAGAAAGATAGCAATACTACGATAGACAAAGTTGTTAAACTTGACGGAATTTTCCCGGTTGTTACAGCTATATCAGTTACTTCTGGTGATGGAAACAGTTACTGTACAGTAGATAAAAAAATAAATGCAGTGCTCACTATGTCAGAACCTGTTCTCTTTAGTACAAGTCCGACACTGTTGCTGTACGTTGGTTCATCTCCTGTAAATTTTACATTTGAAAAAATTGATACAGCTGAGAACAAGCTTTATTTTGTTCATCCTGTTAAGAATACAGATCCTCAGGGTGAATTAAGATATGCGCTTGCTTCATGCTTTGCTACAGCAGATTTGTCAAATCTTACAGATAATGTAGAAAATACAATAAAACTTACAAACAATACGAACGGACCTTCGGGTGTATATATCGATTATACTCCTCCTGCTGCTGCTCCGACTATCAATTTGTCTGCAATGACATATAACGAAGCTAAAGAATTAGAGCTTATCGGGATTGATGATGGTGCAACAGGTTATTATTCTACAGACGGAGTTTCATTTACAGAATATGACTCTGCAAATAAGGAAGAATTAGGTGATGGAACTTACAGCATTGTTACATATCAGGAAGATGCTGCAGGAAACAGATCTCCTAACTCGACTCCGGTTGCAGTAAAAATTAACAGCAAATTTGCTTCTGTTACAAACTTTAGTATTGAACTTGCAGACGGTAGTTATGGAGCTGGAGAAGAAGTTAACTTTACTCTTAACTTTGAATCAAAAGTTGTAATTAAAGCAGCTTCGGACATCACGTTAAAATTCCAGAATAAAGCGGGAACTGTTACATCAGATCCGATTAATGTAAATGTGCCTGCAACAATTCCTTCTGGCGGATATAAGACTAATGCTGTAAGTTTTACTTATACAGTAGATCAGACAGATGATTATAAAGGAATTAAAGTTTCTGAAATTACCTTCGTAAGTACTTTTAAAGATGAAGACGGAAACTCTCCGGCATTTGCAACTACTCCAAAAGTACTTACTCCGTCAAACAACTCTTATCTTGCTGCAGCAGATGGTGGTAAGCGAGATGATATCATACTTGATGGAGTTGCGCCGACTATTACAACTTATACTCCTGCAATGAATGGTTCTGTAAGTGGCGTTGCAAGTATGACAGACAATTCATCTGGTAAGTTTAAGATAACACTTAAATTTAGCGAGAATGTATTTGCAGAAGCTGGAACAATTATTCTTCAGAGAAAGGGTAACTGGTATATTCCTGCTGTATTTACAGTTGATGAATTTAATAAATACTATAATCAGATGTCAGCTGCCAATAAGGCGAAAATGCTTCGTCTTGGTACAGATGGTTATGAGCTTTTACATACTCGCACAGGAATTGCAGTAGGTCCGTACAGAAAGGTTACGCACGGATTAAAGATTGCTAACGGAAAATATGTTCCTGATACAGAAACAAAATATGTACTTGCGTACGAACTTGGTGTAGACAGCGGAACTGCTGCTCTTGATAACGGAAATGGTGGAACGTTTACAGCAAGTGTTGCAGATATTCGTGATGCACTCGAAAGTGTTGGATATCACCAGCATAAAGTTGATGTTGCTTCAAGTTACGTAAAGGTAACAGGTGATACTGTTGAAATAACATTCCAGGAAGCAATAGAAGACGGTCGAGAATGGGAACTTATAATTCCTGATACAGCGTTCCGTGATAATTCAGAGAACTTCTATAAAGGTATGAATATTACAGGTGCAACAGATAACTATTCTTTGTGGAGTAATAATGTTGCGCAGCCTGTCGTTCGTGTAGACCGTTATACTCATGGATGGGGAGCACATGAACCAAAGGCAAATGGAACATTTACGGATGTAACTGTAAATAACGGAAAGTATAAAACAGCTATAAAAGATAACTCTTCTGCTGCAATTGCCCCTACAGGATATTGTCGTGTACGAATTGATTGTGAAACTCCTGGCGCTGCAATTAAATACTCGAAAGTGTTTAATAACGGAACTGTTTATACAGATACGCCTCCTGCCGGTGCTGCTTACGACGGTGGAAGTGAAAATGATAATACAGATTATCATACAAATAAGAGAAACACGCCTGCAGATATAACAAAGGCAAATCTCGAAAAGCTTGGTGCAAGTACTTATACACAGGGCAATGATATAATTATAGGAGATGGTTCTTATACGACTGCTCGAAAAGATTATATTACTGCATATGCAACAAAAACAGGATTTAATGCTTCTGAAAATGGTTATGAAGGTATATTCAAGACAATTGTATATATTAAATCAGGTCAGACAGTTGCATGTTTAAATATAGAAGGTGGTACTGCAGCTGGTGGACAGCCTAGTGTTAACGGCTTCCCGTTAAAGGATGCGACAGACGAAGATGACCCTAATGGAGCGGGACGTTATTCTAAGAACTGCTATGTTATTCCTAATGGTGATGGAACGCAGGATAGAAGGAATTTTGTATTTGTTTCTTATGAAATAATTTCTAATAACTGGGCGATTCTGCTTTGCGGTACGAATCACTCAAGAGACTACCCTCTGAACAGTTACGGAGGTGCTGCTTATATAACCAAGCAGAATTTCTGGTCTGGAACGAATGTTCAGTAAGAGGAGGTAAAAATTATGAGAGATAATATGATTAAACGAATTATTAGAACAGTTGCAATTTTGACCTCTATATTTTCTATCTTCTCTTGTGAAGTCGGTCTTGGAGAAAAAGTAGATGTCTATCCACCTTCTGTAAAGGTGTCTTCACCTGAGCATACAGGATATATCTTAAACGAATTTACAATCAGGGGAACTGCACATGACGATTCTGGAGTATCGTTAATGACAGTTCAGATTGAACCGCTGGATAATCCTACTGCAGATAATACTTATAAATTCCGTCTGACAGACAGAAAATGGGAATTCTATAATAATACACTTGATTCATGGGAAGACTATGATACAAGTCGTTGTACTGCTACAGGATCTGGTAAAGATATTACCTGGACTCTTACATATGCATTTGATAATTCTGTAGTAAATGGTACAGAATTTATGATAGCAACACAGGTTTATGATATGTACGGAAATGAAAGTAAGTCTTCTAAAGATGAGCGTTCTGTTACTGTAGATAAAATAGACCCTGTTGTATCTCTGATTGAACCTGCAACTGTAAAGAATTATTCATCAGCACAGGCGCTTAATAATGGATATAGTTTAAAAGACAATACGGTTCTTACAAGCTTGATAAACGGAGAATTTACGGTAACCGGTTCGCAGAAAGAAGAAGGAAAACTTGATAAGTTAATCGTTTATCTTGATGACAAAACAACAAGTGATGTTACTGACGTTGCAGCAAGTCCGATTCTTAAAAAGACCGTAACAGGTGACAATTTAAGAAACTGGAGTGCGTCATTTAAGTTATGTAATGTTGCCGGATATGAACATGAGAAAAAAATTGTTCGCATTGTAACAGAAAGTCATGACCAGGCTGGAAACGTAGAAACTGTTTGTCAGGGATGGTTTACATATTACAATGATGCGGACACACCTTGGATTGATGCAAAATTTGGTGAAACAAGTTATTCGGTTGTAGAAGCTAATCATAGTTCTGTATATCCGGGATGTACTTTACAGGGACAGGCATATGATGATGATGGCTTAAAGAAGGTCGTTATAAAGGTTTATAAGGAAAATGAAACTGAACCTGTAAATACAGAAACTTTAGACTTGCAGAGTGAAAATTATCCTAAATATAAAGCATGGTCTGTAGATGCATTAACAGAAAATGTAAAATTCAGGGTAGAAGTAGTATGTACGGATATAAATGGCAACAATTCTGAAGTTGAAAAGCGATATATGGCTGTGAGGGATGTTAATCCTCCTGAAATAAAGATTACCACAGATACTACAAAACCTATGTTTGGTAACTCAAGTGGAGATATTACATTAGAAGGTTATGTAACTGATGATGGTGATATTAAAGAGTTAAAGCTTGTAAGACTGAGCACAGCATTTGATGATCCTGTAAAAATTATTGATTATTATAAGAGTACTTATAGTGCCTGGGGTGTAGGCTCGACAGATTCAGCTTATAATACAGGTAAAGTTGATGTTAACGGCAATAAAGTTTGGAAAATACCTCTTACACCTGCAGCTTCTGATGATCCTAAAAAAGTAAAGAAAACATTCAGTAAATCATTTAATATTTTTAATGATTTTGGAATTGATGGTAATACAGAAAAACTGAAGGTTCAAAACTTTGTAATTATGGCTGTAGATAACGGCGGAAGTGCAAACATTGATATGTTTACATATGCAGGTGATACTGAGTCTCCAAAACTTTTTATTAAAGAGCTTGTCTTAACAGATAAAAGTGGAAATGTAATAAAGACCATAGATTTTGATGATTATAACCTTAACAAAAAAGCAAAAATGCTTCCTCCGTTCCACAAAGAAAATGGTATTATAACAGATAAAATAAAAATTAAAGGTGAATGGAGCGATAATTCTACAGAAATCTGGTCGAACAAAAAGAAGCATGGTCAGATGACAATAGACTGGGCAGGAGCAACTGTAACTCTTAATGTAAAAGAAGATGGTACAGGAAAATGGGAAACAAACAATATCACTCCTCCTGATGCTACAACTGCATTGATAGAAATGACGTTTAAGGATCTTGCAGGTAATATTGTAAAGACAAATGAAAACTTCTTTGTAAGCAGTAACGATCCTGAACTATTAAGAATTACAGCAGAACAGAATGATGGTTCATACAAAGCTGGTGAAAAGATAAAAATAATTCTTGAATTTAATAAGGCAGTAAAATTTTCTGGTGGCTCACCAACATTGACTTTAAATGTTCCTTCTACAGGAACAAAACGCACTGTGGGATGTACAACTTCATCGCAGGAAACGAATCAGCATATTTTTGAATATGAAGTTCGTTCGGGCGAGGATATTGATGTACTCGATGTAACTGCGGTTAATAAAAATTCAAGTGTCTGGAAATCTACGGTAAACGGCGCTGACTTTGAAGTTGTTAACATGAAAACTAAAGATGGGGCTGCTATTGTAAATTCTTTGCCTGCAACTGGTAAGTTTTCTGGTTCAAGAACTATAAAGATTGATACTGTAAAACCAAAAATTACTTCTTTATCAAGAGTCACTTCGTCTGGTTCATATGGAAAGGATAAAGAAATATTTATAAGTGCACAGTTCTCTGAGTCTGTTACAATTGGAGATGAGGATAAAGTTTTCTTAAATCTCAATACAGGTTCTAAGACAACGAAATTCCAGAAAACAGGACCAAATAAAGGTTTGTTTACTTACAAGGTAAAGGCTGGAGAAAATGTAGATGAATTTGATGTTGCTGCTTCCAATGGAATTGTAATTTCTGGAGCTGGAATAGTGGACGATGCAGGAAATGCAATGGATAGTCCTGTAACAAATACTGTAACACACGAAGATTTGAAAGATATACGAATTGATACAACAGCTCCTGGAAAGCCAACAATTGTCGGCATTTCAAAGGGGGCTTATATCTATGCAAATACTGGTGCGAAATTTACGCTTGGGAATATTTCCGATGATGCTGTGATAAAAAAATACTCTGTAGATGATGGCAAGTCATGGTCAAATTATACAGGGCAGGTAACGATAGATAAAAATGGCGAATATGATATTCTTGCATATCAGGAAGATGCCGCAGGAAACAAGTCTCCAGACTTTGCAGCTTCGGATAAATATCATATTAACATTGATATTGGAAATATCTTAACCTCAATTACAGCGGGAGTGCCAACAGGTACTTATACAACAGGAAAAGAAATACCTGTATATCTTAACTTTAGAAAGAAGGTAACGATAGCTTCTGGTGCTAAACTTACATTAAGCAATAATAAAGAAGCCGTATATACTTCTGGATCTGGAACGACAAAGGCAACATTTACTTATACAGTTGCAAACGGAGATGACTGTACATCTCTTAATGTCTCAAGTATTACCGGAACATATAAGGATGAAAAAGGGAATGTCATAGATGATTATGTAAAAGTGATTCCGACAGGAAAGAATCTCAGCGATTCAAGGGATATCACGATTGCAACGGATTCTCCTTATGTTGTAGCTGCAACTTATAATGCGAGTGCTAAAGTCCTTACTATCGAATTTAATAAGCCGATAAGCAAGGCATCGGGCAATATTGTAATTACACATGATGCAAATTACAGGGCACCTTCGGTTCTGGACGTAAACAAATTTAACAACTATAAAGCAAAGGAAAGCTCTATAGAAGATTATTATACACTTGGTGTAATTGGTTCTGATGCAAACGAAAATCCAGATACTGTAGAAAAATATATTTTGAACTTTGATAAGAATAATACAAGTTCTGATGTAATTTCTGCATTGCAGGCTGCAGATGCTCATAAGGTTACAATACCGATTAATTCAAGTTATATCACAATAAACAAAACTTCTGCAGGCACAGATAAAAATAAAAAGCTTATTGTAACATTGCAGGATTCTTATGCACTGCCTGTTAAAGGTGCAAATTATGATATAGTAATCGACGCAGGTATCGTAAAAGATATGCAGAACCATGATAGTATTACAGGAACGGGATATACATTGACTGAAAATGGAGTAGAAGATCCTGTTATCCGAATTGAAAAGAAAGATGAAGTCATCTCAAATATCAGTACTGCAAACAATACTATGACTGTTGAACAGCCATTAACTGCTCAGGTAAAAGTAGACTGTCAGACTCCTGGAGTAACGCCAACAGTAACTGTACAGAGTCAGACAAATGCTCAGGATGCATATACAACAAATAGTGGCGCAATAAAAAAGAAGGCTCGCAGTTTATCAAATGCAACAGTTACACAGACGACATCTAATGGTACAGTAAGTATGACATTAGGAAGCAGTACAAATACAACAAACGGATATATTTATAAGCTTACTGCAACGACAACTAAAAATAGCGTAACAAAGACAGCTTATGAATATGCTTATAGATCTGTATACACTTTGACAAATGCACCTGGAATTAACGATGATGTTACTGCTTATAGCGGTACTTATAAACAGCTGTATATTCGTGGAGGAGATAATACAAGTGGAGGTTTGTCGATAAGTTCGTTCCCTGTAAGCTGGGAAACTTCTCAGTTTAATAAGGTCAGAGCTATGACAAACAGTACTGGAAGTACATGGTATTGGGTAACATGGAAAATAAACGTTAATGCTTATATGCAGCCTTTAAGGGGAAATGTCCCATCTGATGCTGCTACAAAAGGACCTGGAAGGTGGAGTTGGAGTATGCAGGGACCTGTGCCAACGGGACTCTCAAATTATATACTTTATCCTGGACAGAGTTTGAGTATAAGTGGAAGTACAAATTATTTGTATGGGGCAATGACATTCTACAAAAAGCACTGTGAATATCGTGATGGGGATGCAGTTATAAAAGAAATGCAGCCAGAGTAATGGTTTAAGTGAAAAATCAACGGCCCGCGTCGAAGACGCGGGCCGTTTTAACTTGTTTGAGTAAATTCAGCTTAGATTATTTAGATGTGATAACTACTGAGTTTTCTGCGTTTGAGTATGGAGCCGGAACATATTTGTCTGCGTTCCAGTCATTTTCCCATTTGTGGCCGTCAATCAGGTAGCGGAACTGATATTCTCTTCCAGCATCAAGTGTGAGTTTTACAGAAAATGAACCGTCCTTTGCCTGTTTTAATGCTGTATCTGTGCTGCTCCAGCTGTTAAAATCGCCTGCGATATTGATGGTCTTTGCTTCACCTGCTGCTTCTTTTGAAACTGTAAAAGTGACTGTGCACTTTTTCATATCCTTAGAAAAAATCTTTTTTAAAGCCATGATAAAACTCCTATTATTTAGATTGCCTAAAACCTCTTATTAATATACTATAAAATGTGCGATAAGTACAGTGGGATTATCGCTTAATCTGCCTGGCAGGTTAAATTGAATTTATATAGCGATTTTACTGTCGCTCAAAGAGGCCATTTTATGGACAAAAAAAATTACTTATTCACTTCGGAATCTGTAAGTGAAGGGCACCCTGATAAGGTGTGTGATCAAATTTCGGATGCGGTTTTAGATGCATGTCTTGCAAAAGATCCAGAAAGTCACGTTGCATGTGAATGTTTTACTTCTACTGGATTTGTTCTTGTCGGTGGAGAACTCACGACTAATTTTAAAGAACTTAATGTGCAGGAAATTGCCCGCGATGTAGCAAAAAAAATCGGTTATACAGATGCAGATTTTGGACTTGATTATAAGTCTATGGCTGTATTCAACGCGATACATTCTCAGTCACCTGATATTAACCAGGGTGTTGTAGGTAAGGGCCTCAAAAAATATAAAGGTAAGCAGGGAGCCGGAGATCAGGGAATGATGTTTGGTTTTGCCTGCAATGAAACAAAAGAATTGATGCCGGCGCCTATTATGTTTTCTCATAAGCTTCTTCGCGAAGCAGCAGCTTTAAGAAAAAGCGGAAAGATTGCATGGATGAGACCTGATGCAAAAAGCCAGGTTACAATTGAATACGACGGAAACAAGCCTGTGCGCATTGATACAATCGTAATTTCTCATCAGCATAATCCTGATGTTACTCATGCTCAGATAGAAGATGATTTGATTTCTAAAGTTATAAAGCCTGTTTTAGAACCGACTGGTCTTCTTGATAACAAGACAAAATATTTTATCAATCCTACAGGAAAATTTGTTGTAGGTGGTCCTCATGGAGATGCAGGCCTTACCGGACGCAAAATTATTGTAGATACTTACGGCGGAATGGGTCGTCATGGAGGAGGAGCTTTCTCTGGAAAAGATCCTTCTAAAGTTGACCGCTCTGCTGCATACATGGCACGTTATATTGCAAAGAATATCGTTGCTTCAAAGCTTGCAGACAGATGTGAAGTTCAGCTTGCGTATGCAATCGGTGTACCGTTCCCGGTTTCGATTATGGTAAATACTTTCGGAACAGGAAAAGTTTCTGATGCGGTTTTGAGTAAAGTTGTAGGAAAAGTTTTTGACTGCACACCGGCAGGAATTATTGAAACTCTGGATTTAAAGAAACCGGTTTATTCAAATACTGCAGCTTACGGACACTTTGGCCGCAAAGAATTTACCTGGGAAAAAACAGACAAGACAAAAGAAATTCTTTCTGAGATAAAATAATATTATGCGGCAAGGAAGGTTATAATATTTGCAGCGTAAGCGTGGGCTGACATAAAAAACTTCTGGAAGGAGCGAAGCGACTGAAGCATTTTTTTTAATGGCAGACACGCTGAAAACTGCAGAAGTTGTAAATGTTCTTGCCGCATAAGAGGATTTTAAGGTTGACACTTTTATCGGATAAAGAAGTCGTTACGGTTTTTGAACGATTAAAAAAGCAGAATCCTGAGCCTGCATCTGAGCTCGATTATAAAAATCCGTATACGCTTTTAGTCGCAGTAGTGTTAAGTGCGCAGGCAACAGATAAAAGTGTTAATATTGCAACAAAAGAATTATTTAAAGTTGCATCAACGCCAAAAAAAATGATTGAGCTTGGTGAAAAAAAATTAATCACTTATATACGTTCAATTGGTCTTTATAAAAACAAAGCGCATAATATAATTGAATTAAGTAAAATCCTTTTGAGTAAATTCAACTCAAAAGTGCCGTCGACAAGAGAAGAGCTTGAAAGCCTACCTGGTGTTGGAAGAAAAACGGCGAACGTCGTTTTAAATGTAATTTTTGGTGAGCCGACGATGCCGGTTGATACTCATTTAATGCGTATAAGTCCAAAAATTGGTCTTGTAGAAGGAACGACTCCGATTGAAATAGAAAAAAATCTTTTAGAAAGGATTCCGAAAAAGTATTTAAAAAATGCACATCATTGGTTATTATTACATGGAAGATATGTCTGCACTGCGCGAAATGCAAAGTGTGATGAATGTGTTATAAATGATTTATGTAAACATAATGAAAATGCTGAATAAGTTTAGCAAAGTGTTTTAATTTGCGAAGACTTAACGGCATTTAACGGAGGATTTTATGAATGACGAAGTTGTAGAAAATGCTGCAGAAGAAGGTGAAGTTGTAATTCAGAGTGTGTCTGATGTCGGACACGCCGCTGTTGAAAATGTTACAAAAACTGCAGGAGATTTTTTTACCTGGGTAAAAGGATTTATAACCTGGGATAATTTGTTTAAAGTTGCCGGAGCGCTTTTAATTCTTCTTGCACTTTTTATAATTTATAAATTATGCATGCGTGCAATTAAAAAGGTTCCGCCAGAAAAACTTTCTCCACAGAAAGCAGTCGGCGTTCTTAAAATCGTTCAGTATGCGTACTACTTTATTGTCGTGATGTATATCTTGAGTCTGTTTGGTGTTAAACTTTCTGCCATCTGGGGAGCAGCGGGAGTTGCCGGTGTTGCTTTAGCTTTTGCAGCTCAGACTTCTGTAAGTAATATCATAAGCGGAATTTTTATCGTTGCCGAAAAGACTATGAAGCCGGGAGATCTTATCACTGTTGGAAGTGAAACAGGTGTTGTTGACACAATCGGGCTGCTTTCTGTTCAGATTCATACGCTGGATAATCAGCTTATCAGAATTCCTAACTCGACGATAATCAATTCGAATATGCTTAATACTTCTTACTTTCCGCGACGCAGAATCTGCATTACGGTTTATGTAAGTTACGATACAGATATGGAATATGCTCTTGAAACTCTTAAAAAAGTTCCGGTGCTTTGTAAAACTGTTTTAAAAGATCCTGCTCCTGCAGCGTGGTTTGATGGTTTTGGTGACTCGGGAATTAAATTAGTTCTTGCAGTCTGGTTTAACAGCGCAGATTTTCTTGCTACAAAAAATGCAGCTTATATCGGAATCAAGAAAGTTTTTGATGAAGCAAAAATTGAAATTCCTTATACAAAGATTGATGTTAATTTTCCAGAAGACGGAATAAACACAAAACCTTCAGTAAAATCGCAGAAAAAAGCATCATCAAAATCAAAGGCAAAAAAATAGATGAGCGAAAAAGAAATTGACGAGCGCTTTATTGCGCTCGAAACAAAAATTGCGTATCTCGAAGAGTTTACTGCAGAGCTTCAGGAAGTTGTAGTTGAACATACTAAAACAATTGACAGGCTTACTGCAGTAAACAAAGCGCTTACAGAAAAAATTGAAGACCTCATGCAGAACGAAGAAATTCCGAACAGAAAACCGCCGCACTACTAGACTGTGCTACTAGAACATGATGCAAAATTAAGCTGCCAATATGAAACGAATTGAAATTTTATATCAGGATTCAAACATAATCATAATCGATAAACCTGAAGGGCTTTTGTCTGTTCCTTTTGAAGGGTGCCGGGTAAAAACTGCCCGGGATATTTTAGAGCAGGTATTACGAAAAAAAGGTGAGTATTCCCAGAAATACCGGCCGCTCGCTGTTCACAGGCTGGACAGGGACACTTCGGGCGTGATGATGTTTGCGACTAACGAACGCGCGCAGAAAATCATAATGGATAAATGGCACTCAATGGTAAAAAGCAGAAAGTATGTAGCGCTTGCAGAAAATCCGACTAACTTTTTTAAATACGGTATTCTTCCTGACAGCGGAATTATTGATGACAGCCTTTCATATAACGCATATAACGTCGGATATGTTGCAGAGCGCGGAACGCCGCGGGGTGCAGGTCGCGGTAAAGATGTGCGCTCTGTCGGGATAAAAACCGAAAACGAAATTCCTGCGCGCACGCATTTTAAAATCGTTAAGCGCAGCGGCCGGTTCTCTGTTTTTGAACTCGAGCTTGATACAGGAAGAAAAAATCAGATCCGTGCACATCTTGCTTCGAAAGGTTATCCGATTGCGGGAGATAAAAATTATTGTGCGCATACAAATCCTTTTGACAGAATGTGTCTTCACGCGAGGACTCTTGAATATACAGACCCGTGGACCGGAGAAGAGAAAAAATTTGAAGTTTTAGAACCAAAAGAATGGTGGACTGTCTGAGGTGATGCGATGAAAGTAAAAACTTTTGTATGCAATGAATATTTTTCATGTAATGTATTTGTATGCTCGGATGAAAGAGGAACTTTTATAGTTGATGCTGGGTATTACGAACCGGAAATTGAAGAATATTTAAAAACAGTTCCGCCTGTACAGTTTATAATTCAGACTCACTGTCACTTTGATCATATTATGGGATTAAATGAACTTATTAAAAAATATCCTGAAATCAAAGTTTACTGTCACAAAGAAGAAATTGAACTTGCAAAAGACCCGCGAAAAAACGGCTCTGTTTTAATGGCAGCTCCATATGTTGCAGACTGTGATTTTGTTCCGCTTGGTGAAGGGAAAAATAAAATCGGTGATTTTGAGTTTGAATTGATTCATACTCCGGGACATACAAAGGGAAGCTGCATGTATTATTTTGCAGATGAAAAAATGCTTTTTACGGGCGATACGATTATCGGACCAAGTATCGGGCGAACCGATCTGCCAACCGGGAGCGAAGCGGACATTTATTCAAGCTTAGAAAAAATAAAAAAAACTGGTTTTTCTGACGATATAAAATGCTTTTTTGGACATGGTTCAGCATACAGCTTTGCAGATTTAAGGAGTTTTAACCCTTATATTTCCTAGCATTTTCCCTTAAGGGTTGCCAATTCCACCTTCATAGGTTAAAATTATTTCTAATACGGTTTTTAAGAGAATTTAACGAGAAAAGAGTTTATTCAGATGAGTAATTTAACTGTCCTTGGCGGAGATCCGCATAGATTAGGGGCTACGATAACAGATAACGGTGTAAATTTTGCCATTTTTTCGCGTGATGCAGTAAGGGTTTTAATCTGTTTTTTTGAAAATTATAACTCTAAGACACCTTATGCCGTTGCAGAACTTGATCCGGCTAAAAACAGGACCGGTGATATCTGGCACGCTCTTATTCCCGAGGCAAAAAAAGGTTCTCTTTATCTCTACCGCATTGACGGTCCGCATGATATTCATAAGGGACTTCGTTTTGATTTTTCAAAATACATTCTTGATCCTTATGCAAAGGCTTTGAGCGAAGGCTCGGTTTACAAGCATTTTGCTTCTTCGCCGGTTCTTGAGACAGACAATATGCCGTCTTCTTCTAAAGAACCTCGCGAAATTGAACTTTTCCCTAAATGTGTTGTAGTTGATGACAATGATTTTGACTGGCAGGGTGATGTTCCGCTTAATCGTCCTTTGAGCGAGTCTATTATTTACGAAGTTCACTTAAAAGGATTTACTGCTTCTGAAACATCAAATGTTATGGCAGGTGGAACTTATAAAGGGTTCATTGAGAAAATTCCGTATTTAAAACAGCTTGGAATAACCGCGGTCGAGCTTCTCCCTGTTTTTGAGTTTGATGAATTTGAAAACTGCAATATAAATCCAAAAACAGGAAAGCGTCTTTCGAATTACTGGGGTTACAGTACAATCGGATTTTTTGCACCAAAGCAGAGTTATGCGTCTTCGAAAGTGCCGGGTGAATGTGTAAACGAATTTAAACTTCTTGTGCGAGAGCTTCATAAAGCCGGAATCGAAGTAATCCTCGATGTCGTTTACAATCATACTGCAGAGGGAAATGAAAACGGTTCAACTTATGAGTTTAAAGGAATCCAGAACGACATATACTACCAGCTTGTAGAAGGCGACATGCAGTATTATAAAAATTTTTCCGGCTGCGGAAATACTTTTAACTGCAATCATCCTGTTGTGCGCGAATTTATCATGGACAGCCTTAGGTACTGGGTAACTCAGATGCATGTTGATGGATTTAGATTTGACCTTGCATCGATTCTTACGCGTTCTCAGACAGGACAGCTTTTAACTTTCCCGCCGCTTACAAATCAGATTGCAGAAGATCCGATTTTGAGAAATACAAAAATAATTGCAGAGCCATGGGATTGCGGCGGTGGTTATCAGGTCGGAAGATTTCCCGGAGGAAGATGGTGCGAGTGGAACGACAGATTCCGTGATGACATCCGTCGTTTTATCCGCGGTGATGAATTTACTTCTACTGCTGCTGCAACGCGCATGGCAGGAAGCTCTGATTTATATCTTTATTCAGGAAGAAAACCTGGTAATTCGATTAACTTTGTTACAGCTCATGATGGTTTTACATTAAATGATCTTGTAAGTTATAATGGAAAGCATAACGAAGAAAACGGCGAACAGAATCGTGATGGTAATGACAACAACCTTTCTTACAATCATGGTTATGAAGGCGCATGCGAAAATACAAAAATTGAACAACTTAGAAAACAGCAGATAAAGAATTTTCTGTGCTGTCTTCTTCTCTCGCAGGGAACTCCGATGTTTGTATCGGGTGATGAGTGGCGAAGAACTCAGAATGGAAACAATAATGCATATTGTCAGGATAACGAGCTTGCATGGAACGACTGGACGCTTGAAGAAAAAAATGAAAGTCTTGTACGTTTTACTTCGGAATTAATTAAATTCCGCAAAGCGCATCCTGTTTTGCACCGCGAAACTTTTTTTGGAGAAACAGATGAAGAAAAAGCAAACGGCGCAGATTTAATATGGTATGATTTTGACGGACGGGTTCCTGACTGGAGTAAGTTAAACAGATTCCTTGCATGTCAGGTTTTTGGAAACAGATTTAAAAAGAAGGATGGAACTTTTGATGTTCCGGTTTATATTGCGATAAATACTGACCGTCATGATTTAACTGTAATTTTACCTTCGCTCGAAAACGGAATGGTTTGGGCAAGAGTGCTCGACACTTCGTATCCGGAGGGAGAAGATATAATGGAAATTGGAAATGAGGAAATACTTCAGTCGCAGAGGCGTTATGTCGTAACGACAAATTCAACTGTAGTATTGATAGGAAAGAAAGAGAATAAATAAGGAGATAGGAAGATGGTTTTTGATTCTGAAAAATTTAAAGGAATGCTTGTTGAACGTTTAAAGAAGCAGTACGGAAAAGATATTGCACATGCAAACAGTCATGACTTGTACGATGCAGTTGCCGCAAGTACACGCGAAATGATTACGACAAACTGGATGGCAACACGCGCAGAGTATGAAAAAAATCCTGTTAAGCAGCTTTATTATTTTTCTGCAGAATTTTTGATGGGTCGTGCACTCAGCAACAACCTCATCAATCTCGAAATAAAAGATGCTGTAAAAGAAGTTCTTAACGGAATGAATATTGACTACAATCTTGTAGAAGACCAGGAGCCTGATGCAGGACTTGGAAACGGCGGTCTTGGACGACTTGCAAGCTGCTTCCTCGATTCTCTTGCAACACTCGATTATCCTGGACATGGATATGGTATTCGCTACGAATACGGTATGTTCGAACAGCACATCGAAGACGGCTACCAGGTTGAATATCCTGATAACTGGCTTCGTCACCGCGATCCTTGGGAAATCAAACGCTCTGACCTTGCAGTGACTGTAAAGTTCGGCGGAAACATTGCTTATGGAAAAACTCCTGACGGTCAGGACAGATTCTATCTTGAAAATGCCGAAGAAGTAATTGCAACTCCTTACGATATGCCGATTATCGGTTTTGATACAAACACTGTTAATACGCTTCGTCTCTGGGAAGCAACAAGTGCAGATGGTTTTGACCTCCAGCTCTTTAATGACATGCAGTATAACCGCGCTGTAGAAAAACAGAACAGTGCAGAAAATATTTCACGCGTTCTTTATCCGAACGATAACGGTCCTTCTGGAAAGGCGCTTCGTTTAAAGCAGCAGTACTTCTTCTCAAGTGCAAGCTTACAGGATTTAGTTCATCACTTTGTTGCAAACTTTGGTCCTGACTTTAAAAAGTTCCCGGACTATCATGTAATTCAGCTTAACGATACACATCCTGTAGTTGCAATCCCGGAATTGATGAGAATCTTTATCGACGAATACGGACTTGGATGGAACGAAGCATGGGCAATCGTACAGAAAACTTTTGCTTATACAAACCATACTATTCTTGCAGAAGCCCTCGAAAAATGGCCTATCGAAATTTTCCAGGGACTTTTACCACGTGTATATCAGATCGTAGAAGAAATCAACAGACGCTTTGTAGAAGATCTTCGCAAAAAATATCCTAACGATTATGACAAACACAACCGCATGTCTATCATCGGTGGTGGAAAAGTTCGTATGGCATGGCTTGCAATCCACTCATGCTTTAGCGTAAATGGTGTTGCAGAACTTCATACTGAACTTCTTAAAAAGCAGGAACTTAAAGACTGGTACGAATTGTATCCAGAAAAATTTAACAACAAGACAAACGGTGTTACACAGCGCCGCTGGCTTTTAAATGCAAACCCTGCTCTTGCTGCATTCATCACAAAGAAAATCGGACGCGGCTGGGAAAAGGATTTAACAAAATTAAAGGCTTTAGAAAAATTTGCAGATGATGAAGAATCTTTAAACGAACTTATTAAGATTAAGCAGGATAACAAACAGATGCTTGCAGATTATTTAAAGCATAAGCAGAATGAATTTATTGATCCGGACAGCATTTTTGATGTTCAGGTTAAACGTCTGCACGAATATAAACGCCAGCTTTTAAATATTCTCCATATCATGCATCTTTATAACAGACTTGTTGAAGATCCTAACTTTGATCCTCCTGCAAGAACATTTATCTTTGGTGCAAAGGCAGCTTCTGGTTATCGCCGTGCAAAGTCTATCATTAAACTTATCAACACAGTTGCAGATCGTGTTAATAATGATCGTCGTGTGCGTGGAAAACTTCGCGTAGTATTTGTAGAAAACTACTGCGTAACTGCTGCAGAAAAGATTTTCCCGGCAGCAGATGTTTCTGAACAGATTTCTACTGCAGGTTATGAAGCATCTGGAACTTCTAACATGAAGTTTATGATTAACGGAGCTCTTACTCTTGGAACTCTTGATGGTGCTAATATCGAAATATTTGAAGAAGCAGGAAAAGAAAACGGATTTGTATTTGGTCTTACAAGTGATCAGATTATAAAGATGGAACAGGAACATTCTTACAATCCGTCTGAATATCTTGCGAGAAATCCGCAGCTTGCAAAAGTTGTAGAACAGCTTGTAGACGGAACATATGATCCGACACATCAGATTTTTAAAGAACTCCATGACTCACTTGTTTATGGTGTAGAAGGTCAGCGTCCTGACGTATTCTATGTTCTCGCAGACTTTAATGATTACTGCAGGGCACAGGAAGAAATTTCTAAGGCATACGGAAACAGAAAAGACTGGGCAAGAAAAACTCTCATCAATATTGCAAACAGCGGTAAGTTCTCAAGTGACAGAACAATCGAAGATTATGTTCGTGACATCTGGCACTTAAACAAACTCGTTGTAGGAAGCAAATAAAAAGAGTCTGTGATATGAAACCCTGGGATTTGTGGAACGAGATTTATAATGCACAGTATACTGTAAGCGGCGACGGTGTTGACTGGACTGTAAAAGTTTATGATGACGAAAAAACCGTTCGCCTGCTTTTCCAGGGTTCAAATGACAGTCACGACTGGAAAAACAATTTTAATTTTCCTGTACGGCCGTACAAAAAACAACAGAACACACTCTGGATTGCAAGCGGTTGGGCAAAGGCATACACAAGCTGTAACGATATAATAATGCAGAAGTTTATCGAAACTGCAGATGAATACTGCATCAAAAAAAATTATTCTGTAGAAATCTGTGGTTATAGTTATGGTGGAGCTCTTGCTCTTCTTGCAGCCGAAGATTTTTATTTTCGCACGCAGAAAAAAGTGGCGGTAATAACATTTGGTGCTCCAAAGCCTCTTTTTGGAAAAAAGACCTTTAATTATGTAAAATCCTGCGTGACTTCTGCGATGCAGTATGCTCATGTTAACGATATCATCCCGCGACTTGTGCCGTTTTACGGTTACAGGGTTCTCAATAAAATTAAAATCGGCGACAAGTTCTGCGTGTTTAAATTATTTAACGTAAATAAATACCACCTTTCGTATGGAGATTCTTCTCTGTATGTTTAATTTTTTTTCCAAGCTGAATAAAACCCGAAACAGAAAATTTTTCTTTATCATGCCGCTGATTTTCGTATCTTTATTTTTTTGTGTCTTCTTTTTTTTACCGGGCTGCGCAAAAAATAATTTTTCAAAAAACAATCTTCCTGTTTTAAAAATCGCAACAGAATACGGGTATCCGCCTTTTGAATATCTTGCTTCTGACGGTAAAACTCTTATTGGTTTTGATATCGATATGGCAGAAGAAATCTGCAGAAGAATCAAAATGAAGCCTTTGTTTGAAGACGTTCAGTGGGCAGGAATTTTTTCTGGACTCGAAGCAGGACGATACGACTGTGTTGTTTCTGCTGTAACTATAACTCCAGAGCGAAAAGAAAAGTTTTTAATTACAAGACCTTATGTAAAAAACTCACAGTGCTTTATTGTAAAAGCTCCTATGTGGTTTGAAGAATCTGATGAGTTTGTTGATTCTCCTGAAAAGCTTAACGGTAAAAAAGTTGCATATCAGGCAGAAACTGTAAGCGATGTTTATGTAACTAATCTTCTTGAAAACGGTGCAAAGTTTGAAGTTTTTGAATACGATAAACTCATGGATGCGATTAACGATTTAAAATTTGAAAGAGTTGATGTTGTTGTAGCAGAAAGCGTTGCATCAAATGCAATTGTAAAAGAAAGCGGCTATACATTACAGATAGATTATATCGATGAGCCTGATGCTGAGTTTGGAATTCTTGTAAACAAAAAAAATCCAGAGCTTTTCGAAAAAATCGAATCTGCTCTGGACTCAATGTACGATGATGGATTTATGAAGTCACTTGAAAAAAAGTGGCTTAATTAATCGCATCGAATGTTTTATTTGTTTTGCAGCGGGCAAAAGCCGTTGCTTACGCTCTGTGTCGTTCAATTGTCTTTGTGTTGTTTGCTACGATGTATGAACCGAACATTGTTGTTGCCGCATCAAAGAGTGCCGCAAACGAACCGATGATTGCTGCTGCAGGCTTTAAAAGAAGATATCCTGTTTCCATTCCGCGTCCATAGATTGTACACAAAACTGTGAGTGCTATAAACGTTCCGCCTGTAGACATGCCTCCTAAAAGGAACGAAAGGAAGAATGCAGTTCCCGAAATCCAGAGCATGTCAAAGAACTCAATCGGCAAAGTTGAATAAGATCTCCAGATTACGACAAAGCTTATGATTACAACAAGAGTTGATCCACCACGTGCGAAGATAGAAAAGAGTGGATAAACGAAACCGTTTGTTCTCTGACGGATTCCGAGTTTTTCTTTTCCGAGACGCATGTTGATTGGAAGAGTTAAGTTTGTATCGCCCGAGAAGAATGCTGTGATAAATGGAACTACACATGCACTCAAAACTTTTAAAGGCTTTCCGCCGCGGCAGAGTGTGCGGATTATTAAAGGATAGATAACTCCAGCAACCAGGATAAAGTCAACTGTAAGCATTATGATTAACGGATTAAAAACTCCGCGCATTATTACTGCCCTGAACTGAACAGTCCAGTTACACATTATTGCAATCATTCCGACAGAAAGTAAATCTGTAACGATTGTAGAGATGTTAAAGAAGAGTTCAGAAAGTGCATCAGAAAGCGAAAGAATAGGCTTGATGTTTGAGTGTTCCATGCAGCATCCTGCGCCAACGATGAGTGCAAAGATGAATGCCGGGAGAAAGAATTCTCCGTCGATGAGTGAATCAACGCTTGAGAACGGAATCATTTTTCTGATGATTTCCTGGATATTTATTGTACTTACCTGAGATACTTTTTCTGTAATAATCGGGATTCTCGGAAGCTTAATCAGGACGATAGAAATGAATCCGAGGATTGTAAGTAAAAGCGAAGAAGCAACAATTACGCCTGCAGTCCAGAGCGAAGTTTTCCATACGATTTTTGCGTCGTTCAGTCTGTAAACAGCCATAATTCCAGAGAAGAAAAGAAGCGGAATGATTGTATAACGACCGATGCGGATTACGATTTCTGTAACAAATGCCAGAATTGACGACCCAAGCTGTGAGTCCAGCGGTAAAATAAGGGCCGAAGCCAGTCCAAGTGCAATACCAATTAAATATTTCATCCAAATTTTCATAAAGATTATTATACCATATTTGTATAAGATTGGAAACCTGTGATATAATAGAAGACATGGAAAAAACAATTTTGATTGCCGGCAAGGATATTCCGGATGGACTTGATTTTGCGGACGGCGCATTGATGACGGGCAGAAATGTTGTTGCGACAGTTTCTGATAAGGCTAATGCTAAACAGGCTGCTGACGGGGAAACAGTAACTGTTTTGTGGAATAAGACTTCCCCGGTTTCTGCAAGGGCCCTTGTCCTGGAATGTGAAAATTATTTTAAGCATCTTGATGAGGCAGTCCTTTATTTTGATGAAGCATATTTTGCGCAGAAGTTTGAAGGCATAACGCTCGAAAACTGTACGCAGGTAATAGATGAAGCAGTTGTCGGATTTGAATATCTTACTCAGGAAATCCTTTCGAGATTTGAAAAGCGTTTCGCATTTGAATATGTTCAGGATGAAAAAATTAAGCCTGCAAAGCTCGTGTTTGTTTTAAAAGGCTCACCTGATGAAGCAGACGTTTTAAAAAACAGTGCGGTAAGAAATTCTGCTGCAAACATTGCAGGACCTTTTGTTGCAGCTGCAGCTGCTGCTTTTGAAGCTTTTGCAGAAAACATTGCTGCAGTTTACGGCGGCCGTGATTATGTAAGTGTAGTTTTAGTTCGTGGCGATGCTTCGGTTGAATTATGTAAAAGCGACAGAAATTTTACTTCATGGCTCTGCAGTTATATGGACGAAGTTGATAATCTTAAACACAAGCTCAATGCAAAACAGTGTGCATCATGGGTTAAAGCCGGAACAAAATCTCCTGGTGGTTTTGGATTTTTAAAATAGAGTTTACACAATGAGGGTTTGTAATGCTTAATATTTATTATGCGATAATGGGCAATTTTGAGTTGTATGATTTGATGAATGCGGTTTTACGTATCGTGATAAGCTTTGTCGTCGGAGTCTGCATCGGATGGGAAAGAAAAAATCACCAGCAGATTGTCGGAATACGAACCCTTTTATTGATATGTCTTTCTTCAACTTTACTTGGACTTCTTTCTAACTACGCAGCGCATAATGCGGGTGACCCAAGCAGAATTGCAGCAGCCGTAATTACCGGTATAGGTTTTGTCGGTGGTGGTGCAATTATGCACCGCGGTTTTAATGTAAAGGGTGTTACGACGGCTGCGATAATCTGGGCAACGGCTGCAATCGGTCTTTCTATCGGTTACGGGCTCTTTATACCTGCGCTGCTTGTTTTTGCCTTGATTCTCATTTCGCTCCCTGTTTTCCAGAAAATCGAAATTAAATATTTCCCATCGGATAAAATAAGATTGCTTTCACTTGAATATGCAGAAAGCCATGTTGATTTTGAAAAAGTAAAAGAATGCCTTGCGCAGCATGGTTTGAGCATAAAAGAAGTAAGCATAAGCGATAACGTAAAAAGTGCTGTGAAGAAGTTTGAGATATATGTGTTTGCACCTTCAGAAATTGATTTATTCAGCTTGAATGAAGAACTAAAAGCAACAGGCGAACTTCTGGAGTTTTCGTTTGTTGTATAGAACAAAATCACAAAAAATGTTATTTTAACATAATGAATACTCTTGTGGCCCTGTGTGCAATCGGGGCAGAAAAAACTCTTGGTAACGAAATTAAGTATCTTGGATACAAACTCGAAGGCAATGCGCCGGGACGTGTAAGTTTTTACGGTGATGATGATGCTTTGTTTCGTGCAAATCTCTGTTTAAGAACCTCGGACAGGGTTTATCTTCAGATGGCAAAATATAAAGCAGAAGATTTTGATGCTCTTTTTGACGGTGTTTATAATATCAACTGGCATGATTTTTATAAAAAAGACGTACGAGTTGTAGTTGATAAAGTCAGAACATACAAAAGCAAACTTAATTCTGAGCACAGCATTCAGGGAATGGTTCAGAAAGCAATTTATAAAAAGCTTGGTGACAAATGGAACATGCAGACTCTGCCTGAGTCCGGCGATGAAAGCGATGTTCGCATTTACATCGACGAAAACGAAGTTCTCGTTCTTCTTGATCTTTCTGGGCTTCCTCTTCATAAACGCGGTTATCGTACTGACGGCGGAATTGCTCCTCTTAGAGAAACGACAGCTAGTGCAATGCTCCAGATGATGATGTGGAGAAGAAAAACTCCTTTGCATGATCCATTCTGCGGAAGCGGAACTATAGCAATAGAAGCATGTCTTTATGCTCACAATATTGCTCCTGGTTTTGGAAGAAGATTTGCTCTGGAAAATCTTGCAATTTATAACAAAGACCGCGCGTTAAAAATAAGAAGAGCAGAAGCTGAACAGATAAGAACCGACGTTGAATGCCGGATTACGGGAAGTGATATCGATTCACAGGCAGTAGCTCGTGCTAAGCTCAACGCCGAACACGCATGTGTAATGGCAGGAAGAGCTTTGCAGGAAATCGGAAGCGATGCAAAAATCGAGCGACCTGATTTTGTTCAGTCTGATTTTGCAGAACTTGAAGCGCCTTATGAAAATGGTTTGATTTTATGCAATCCGCCTTACGGTGAAAGGCTTGGTGATGAAGAAGAAGCTGAAAAGCTTTATAAAAAAATGAACTGCATTTTTAAAAATTTCCCTGGCTGGGAATTTGGTGTGATTACTTCTCACGAAAGATTTGAAGAAGCAATCGGAAAGCATGCGGTGATGACAAAAAATTTAAAAGCCGGAAATCTTGAAACGAAGTTTTATATGTATTCTGATAAACTTGGAACAAAGCAACAGAAGAGGAAAAATTAATGGCAATTGTTGTAGAACATGACAAAAGAAAACACGAGATTCTCGAAAAAGCTCTCGAAGTTTTTATCGAAGAAGGTTATGAAGATGTAACATTCCAGAAAATTGCTGACCGCTGCGGAATTACAAGAACAACACTTTACATCTATTTTAAAAACAAGCGCGAGATTTTTTTATGGTCTATCAAGCAGCTCACTTCTGGAATAGAAGTAGGTCTTGTTTCTTTTATCGAAGATAAAAAGCTGACGTGCGAACAGTGTCTTCGCTCGATGCTAAAACTTATCGTTGACGCATGTGAAGAAAATAAAAAACTTTTCAGTATTCTTTTATCATATCTTCTTACGCTGCAGAAAACAGGAGGAGATCCTGGACTTCGTGTAAGAAGAAGACTTGTAAGGTTGCAGCATCTTTTGAGTACTGTTATAATTCGCGGAATAAAGAAAAATGAGTTTAAACCTATTTCGGTAAAAACTGCAAACGAAATGCTTTATGGATTGATTCAGTCTGCAATATTCAGATTGTCGGTGCTTGACGAAAAGACTATCGATGATATTCGTGAAACATTAAATATGGCAGTTGACGGAATATTAAAAAATAACTAGTAAATTCAATTTTTAGAAGGAATAGAAAATGGCAGAAAAAAAATTATGTCCATGTGGTTCAGGAAAAGCTTATGATGAATGTTGTGAGCCAATCATCAAAGGAAAAGTAAAGGCAGCAACAGCAGAAGCTCTTATGAGAGCACGCTACAGTGCATACGAAAAACAGGAAATTGATTTTATCATCAATTCGTGTGAAAAGTCAGAAGAAGTTGCAGAGATTGACAGACAGGCAACAGAAGACTGGGCAAAAAATTCTACATGGCACGGTTTAAAAATCATTAATACAGAAAAAGGTACAGAAAAAGATGACGAAGGCGTTGTAGAATTTGAAGCAACTTATACAAGAAAACAGATTCGTGACGTTCATCATGAAACCGGTTACTTTAAAAAAGTAAACGGGGAATGGTTTTATTCTGCAGGGCAGATTAAAACAACAACAGTTGTCCGCGAAGGTGATAAAATCGGACGTAACGATCCATGCCCTTGCGGTTCAGGAAAAAAATACAAGAAGTGCTGCGGAAGATAAATGGCAGAACGAATTTTAACCGGCTTTCATGCTGTAGAAGAAAGAGTACGTACGGCATCTGTTCAAAAAGAACTTGTTTCGTCTCTTCATATTTTTTACAGTAAGCCGGGTCCACGAATTAAAAAAATTCTCGAACAGGCAAAAAAAACCGGAGTTGCAGTTTCGCAGGTTGATGATAAAGTTCTCGATGACATGACAAAAAATCTTGGCAATGCAGAACGTGATCACCGCGGAATCGTAATCAAGGTAACCGGCGAGAGCGCGCGTTCTGAAAATGTTGTCGACTTTGATAACTGGCTTTCTGATATCGGTTCAAAGGAAGAAGGCCGCTGCACTGTCGTAGTTCTTGATTCTGTTACAGATCCTCACAATGTCGGAGCGATTATAAGAAGTGCAGACCAGTTTGGTGCAGCGCTTGTCATTATGCCGGAACGCCACAGCGCAAACAATGTAAATGATAATGATGTAATTGCGCGCTCGAGCGCCGGTGCTTCTTCCTGGGTTCCTGTGAGCGTTGTTACAAATCTTGTACGCACTGTCGAAAAATTAAAGTCAAACGGTTTCTGGGTTTACGGTGCCGATGCCGGTGGTGTGTCTGTAGAAGAAGGGAAGTTTTCTAAAAAATCAGTTCTCGTTATGGGAAGTGAAGGCACGGGAATCTCCCGCCTTTTAAAAGAGCAGTGCGATTCGATTGTTTCGATTCCAACCTGCGGAAAAATCGACAGTCTTAACGTATCTGTTGCAACCGGTGTTTTATTGTACGAAATATACAGGCAGTCGAAGTAGGGAACAAAATCCAGCGCGCTAAAATCTCTCATTCGCAAAAGCGCGATTTCGCAAAATAAAACTAAGCTGAATGCATTATAAAAAAAATCCTGCATCATGAAGCCCTTCTAATTTGTAAAGAGACTTCAATTTGCAGGATGTTGTTTTTATTCACCGAATGCTTTTTTAATTAATTCAGGAGAAACTTTTTTAGTAAATAAACTTACAACCGGTGTTACGATAAACGGAACTACGATTGCAATTGATGCTGCAAGAGGAGAGTTTGCAGGTCCTAAGCACATTGTAAGGATTACTGCAGAGGCAGCTCCTGTGTAAAGTCCTGCATATGCACCGGCTTTTGTAATTTTCTTTGAGTAGATTCCGAGGATGTATGGAGCCATAAACGCACCTGACAAAACACCCCATGAAAGACTCATCAATGTTACGATAAAACCAATCTGAAGTCTTGAAATAAGATATGTTGCAAGAATGAATATTGCACTCATTACACGCATGATTAAAACAGATTTCTGTTCAGGAACATCTTTGTTTAAATATCCCTTATAAAGGTCAATTGTAATTGCAGATGATGAAACCAAAATCATACTTGCAAGTGAAGACATAGAAGCTGCAAGAATAAGAAGCATCATCAATGCCATAAGAAGTTCTGGAACGTGCTGTGTAAAAAGTGAAGGCATGATTTTATCAAAGTCAATTCCGCCTGATGCAAGACGAGGAAGTGTTTCTGCTGTAAAGAAGAGATGACTTAATACGCCAGGGAAGTAAGCACAGAAGCCGATGATTAATGCAAAGAAGCCGCAGATTACTGTTGCTTTTGGAATTACTTTTTCATCTTTTACTGCGTAGAATTTCTGAACCATCTGAGGCATTCCCCATGTTCCGAAGCTTGTCATAAATACAAGTGATGCAATCGTTAAAATCGAAGGCTGCTGTGCAGGTGGTACATGCTGACTGTATATTTCGTTTACCCTGCTGATTGCTGTGTTAATTCCGCCTGCTTTAAAAGTAATGACTGAACAAACTGCAACGGCACCTGCAATCATTATAAAGCCCTGTATAAAATCTGTGAGTGTTACAGCTGAATAACCTCCGAGAACGAGATAGATTCCGGTTACTGCAACGAGAATTATTAATGACAGGTCATATGAAATATGGAATGTAGATTCAAAAAGATTTCCGAGTCCTTTAAATACAGATGCAGAATATGGAAGAAGGAAGATAAAAATCAAAACTGCTGCAATCATTTTCATGTGAGCACTTTCATAGCGCGCTTCAAGAAATTCTGGCATCGTCATTGTGTTAAGGCGCTGTGTCATGTTGCGTGTCTTTTTACCTAAAACAATCCATGCAAGTGTTGCGCCAAAGACAGCGTTTCCCAGTGCAATCCAGAGACAGTCAAAACCAAAAAGCCAGCCCTGCTTTCCTGCAAAGCCGATGAAAACTACTGCAGAAAAATAAGTTGTTCCGTATGCAAAAGCACTTACCCACGGACCGCATGTTCTGCCGCCAAGAAAATAATCCTGCAGTGTAGTTGTGTTTCTAAGGCTCCACACACCAACGCAGATCATTACGAGAAGATAGACGAGTAAAAGTATCAGGCTCGACATAAAATACCCCTAAAAATTGAATAAAAGCAGCAGGTTCACTGTTTCCAGTTTCCCGCTGCAATTATACATAGTATCACAAAAGTCAGATTAAATCCAAATTTTTCTTGAATTTTATGCAACTTTTCATTAAAAATAGTGTCTAATTTTATGACGAAAACGCAAAAAATGTCAAATTGGGGTTAAAAATGAACGTTTACAGAAATTATATTGCGCCAATCAATGAAAACGCTCCTTATGATGAGCTCAAAGAAAAATTTAAAATAAATATCCCGGACAATTTTAACTTTGCTTACGATGTCGTTGACTGGTATGCAGAAAACGCGCCTGATAAAAGAGCACTTGTATGGTGCAACGATGAAGGCGAAGAACACATTTATACATTTAAACAGATTTCAGAAGAATCAAAAAAGACGGCAGGCTTTTTAGTTTCGCAGGGAATAAAAAAAGGCGACAAGGTTCTTCTTCTTTTGCGCCGTCGTTTTGAGTTCTGGTATTTTATGCTTGCCCTTCACAGAATCGGAGCCATTGCAGTTCCGGGTACTGTTCAGCTTACGGCAAAAGATATCGAATACAGAATCAAAATGGCAAAAATAAAAATGATTGTTGCAATCGATGAACCGGATTTAATGAAAGAAATCGAAGACGGCAATCCTTCGGATTCAACTGTAGAAAAATTCGTAAAGGTTAAATCACACTCGATTTTAAGTTTAAACACTTTGACTTCATTTTCAAAAAATATTTTTAGAAAAAACAGCTGGATAGATTTTAATTCTGAATTTAACAAAAAAGATAATGGCTTTGAAAATTTTAATGCACCGCGATGTACGAATAATGATGATACGATGCTTTTGTATTTTACAAGCGGAACTTCTGGCGAACCTAAAATGGTTGCGCACAATTTTGTTTATCCGCTCGGACACATTGTTACAGCAAAGTTCTGGCAGAATGTAATTGATGACGGACTTCATCTTACGATTGCAGAAACCGGATGGGCAAAGGCTGTATGGGGAAAGCTTTATGGTCAGTGGTTATGCGGAAGTGCCGTATTTGCATACGACATGCTTGCATTTAAACCAAAAAATGTTATCGAAAAAATTCTTCACTATGGTGTTACGACATTCTGTGCGCCGCCTACTGTTTACAGATATTTAGTACGCGCAGATTTATCAAAATATGATTTGTCGAACGTAAAATACTGGGTAACTGCAGGAGAAGCAGTAAGTCCTGAAATAATTCAGCTGTTTCATGAACAGACAGGAAAAGAATTTCACGAAGCGTATGGTCAGACAGAAGCAACTGTCATCATCGGAAACTTTCCTGGCATGAACGAAAAACAGGGCTCGATGGGAAAACCTGCTCCAGGTTACGATGTAAGAATTGTTGATGAAAACGGAAAAGACTGTAAGTGCGGCGAAAAAGGCGAAATCATTATAAATCTTTCAAAAGGAAAACCGTTCGGACTTTTTGCAGGTTATTACAACGATGAAGAGCGTACGAAAAAAGTTTTTGCAAACGGAATCTATCACACAGGCGACACGGCTTATATCGATGACGACGGATACTTTTTCTTTGTCGGAAGAAATGACGACATGATTAAAAGTGCGGGATTTAGAATTAGTCCGTTTGAAGTTGAATCTGTACTTCAGCTTCATCCGTCTGTTCTTGAATGCGCCGTTACAGGTGTTACAGATCCTAAACGCGGAATGGTTGTAAAAGCCTCGATTGTTTTGAACAAAGGCTTTTCTGAAAGTCACGAGCTTGCGCAGGAGCTTCAGGACTTTGTTCTTCACAGAATCGCGCTTTATAAAAAGCCAAGAATTATTGAGTTTGTAAAAGAACTTCCGAAAACGATTTCTGGAAAGATTATCCACAGACAGGAAGAATAGTAAAAGGCGGGTGTTTTGGTCGCGGGAAGCCGCCGGCGTCCGGGAGACTGGAGTGTGGCTGTCGCGAAAATCCGCCGGGGGCGACTAAACAAGGAACCCCGCAAGCGAGTTTGACAAATTGACAAAAAATGTCAGTTTAGATATAATTACGGAGATTATGTAAATTCAGCATAAAAAGCAGAAAATATAAGGAGTGCAAAATGAGAAGAGTAGTAATTACAGGATTGGGAGCTATTACACCGCTTGGAAATACAGTTGATGAGTTTTGGGCAGGAATTAAAGCAGGTAAAAGCGGAATCGGTCCGATAACACTTTTTGATGCTTCGATTAATAAAGTTCACTATGCGGCAGAAGTTAAAAACTTTGACCCGTCAAATTATATGGATTCTAAGGACGCACGCAAAATGGCACGCTTTACGCAGTTTGGTGTTGCAGCTGCAAAACAGTGTCTTGAAGATTCTGGCCTTATGGGAAATGAAGAAGTTCTTGATAACACGGGAATTATTCTTGGTGTCGGAATCGGCGGTCTTGAAGTAACAGAAGCTTCGATTCTTTCAATGCAAAAAATGGGATTTGTAAAAACAAACCCGATGGCAATTCCTGAACTTATTCCGAATGAAGTAGGCGGAAACATTGCAATTAACTTTGGACTTCATGGTCCTGTTCAGTCGATTGCAACTGCATGTTCTTCTGGTTCTGATGCACTTGGTGTTGCATTTGATATGGTTCGCTCTGGTCGTCTTGATACATGTCTTACAGGTGGAGCAGAATCTACAATCTGCCAGTTTGGTGTTGTTGCATTTGAAGTACTTCATGCACTTTCTACCGGCTTTGATGATGATCCTACAAAAGCTTCTCGTCCGTTTGATAAAAACAGAAACGGCTTTGTAATGGGCGAAGGTGCCGGAATGCTTATGTTCGAAGAATATGAACATGCAAAAGCACGCGGTGCAAAAATCTATGCAGAAGTTGCAGGATACGGTGCTTCTTGTGATGGATTCCACCTTACAGCTCCAAACCCGGACGGAGTTTGCGGATCTAAATGTATGACTCGTGCACTTAAAGATGCAGGAATGAAGCCGGAAGAAATTCAGTATTACAATGCACACGGAACTTCAACACATAAAAACGATTCATCAGAAACAAACATGATTAAAATGGCATTCGGTGAAGAACAGGCAAAGAAACTTAAGATTTCTTCTACAAAATCTATGCACGGACATTGTCTTGGTGCAACAGGTGCAATTGAAGGAATCGTTTGTGTAAAAGCAATTACAGACAGCTACTTCCCGATGACAAAGAACCTTGATGAACAGGATATCGAAGGCGGATGTGACCTTGATTACTGCGCAAACAAAGGTGTAGAAGGAAACATCGATGCTGCAATGTCATGTACATTCGGCTTTGGTGGACACAACGGTTGTGTAATCTTTAAGAAAGTTAAGGACTAAAATTTTTTAAGGAAAATAAAATGATAGTTGAACCAAAAATAAGAAGTAACATTTGTATAAATGCACATCCTGCAGGCTGTGCAAAAGATACTGTTCGTCAGATTGAATATGTAAAAGCCCAGAAGGCAAAACGTGGAATTAAAACTTATAAGGAAGGCGGAAAAGGTCCAAAAACAGTTTTAGTTCTCGGATGCTCTACAGGTTACGGACTTGCAAGCCGCATCGCTGCAAGCTTTGAGTACGGGGCAGATACAATCGGTGTTTCATTTGAAAAAGAAGGAACAGAGACACGTGGTGGTACTCCAGGCTTTTATAACAACATGGCATTTGACCGCGAAGCAAAAGCTGCAGGCTTAAAATCTGTTACGATTAACGGCGATGCTTATTCAAATGAAGTGCGCGAACAGGTAATTGCAGAAATTAAAAAGCTTGGTAAAAAAATAGATCTTCTTGTTTACAGTCTTGCAAGCCCTGTAAGAACGGACCCTGAAACAAAGGTGATGTACAAATCTGTAATCAAGCCGATTGGAAAACCATACAGCGGAAAGTGTCTTGATATAATTCAGGAAAAACTTACAGAAGCAAGCGCTGAACCTGCTACAGAAGAAGAAATGGCAAACACAGTAAAAGTAATGGGCGGCGAAGACTGGAAACTCTGGATCGACGCTCTTACAAAAGCAGACTGCCTCGCAGAAGGAATCTGCACTGTTGCTTATTCATATATAGGACCGGAACTGAGTCATGCTATTTACCGCGACGGAACAATCGGTGGAGCAAAGAAACATCTTGAAAAAACAGCACGTGAACTTGATGCACAGTTAAAATCAAGTTTAGGAGGACGTGCTTATGTTTCTGAAAACAAGGGGCTTGTTACAAGAAGCTCTGCTGTAATTCCTGTAATCTCTCTTTACCTTGCAGTTCTCTTTAAGGTAATGAAAGAGATGAACCTTCATGAAGGTTGTATTGAACAGATGGAACGCCTTTTTGCAGAGCGTCTCTATCTTGGACCTGATTCTCAGATGACAGATGTTCCTGTTGATTCTGAAAACCGCATCCGTCTTGACGACTGGGAACTTCGCGAAGATGTTCAGTCAAAAGCAGTTGCAAACATGAATGCAACTACAGATGACAACCTTGCACAGTACTGCGATCTTGCAGGTTACAAGCATGACTTCCTTGCAGCAAATGGCTTTGACGTTGAAGGAATTGATTATTCAAAAGATGTCGAAAGATTTGATGTGATTTAGACAACACGCGTAAAAAAATCTGACAACGCGCGGTTTTGGGAACGAAAAAAGCGTGGGGTATCAAATGCCCCGCGCTTTTTTTATGTCTTCTGTCTTAAATATCTGCTATAATTGAATAAATGAAAATACTTCTTGTTTCTGTAAATGCAAGTTACATGCATACAAACCTCGCTATACGTGATTTAAAAAATTATGCGGATTCTCATTTTGCTTCGCGCGGTGGTGTATTGTTAAGTGCAGATACAGAGTGTTCGATAAAGCCGCAGATTGAAATTGCAGAATATACAATCAACCAGCCGATTGGTGAAGTGCTTCGAGGAATTGCAGCCAGTAACTCGGACTGGATTCTTTTTTCTACTTACATCTGGAATGCCGAATATGTATGCAAGCTTCTTCCAGAAATTAAAAAAGTTCTTCCAAATTGCATTCTTGGCTCTGGTGGTCCTGAGTTTGGATACGGCGCAAAAAAATATCTAACTAATATTTCTGACCTTGATTTTATTATCTTTGGTGAAGGTGAATTAACTTTTGCCGACATGATAGAAAAGTCCTGTGGCGTTCCGCAAAATCTTCTTGCAAAACTAAGTGATATAAAAGGAATTTATTATAGAAGTAACGACGGTGAAATTGTTTTTAGCGGAAACAGGGAATTGATAGAAGACCTTAATGAAATTCCTTTTCCGTATCCTGAGATTGCAGAAGGTAAAGCAGATCCTGATCACAAGATTTATTATTATGAATCAAGCAGAGGATGTCCCTTTGGCTGTTCATACTGTCTTTCTTCTGTAGATAAGCGCGTAAGATTTAAAAGTCTTGAACGTACATGCGATGAAATTCAGATTTTTCTTGATAATAATATCAAGCTTGTAAAATTTGTAGACCGTACTTACAATCTTGATGAAAATCATTACATCGGAATCTGGGAATACATCGCAAAGCATCATAACGGTAAGACGATGTTTCATTTTGAAATCGAAGCTGAATATCTTTCTGAAAATGCGCTTACATTCCTGCAGAATGTTCCCGCAGGCGTCATGCAGTTTGAAATGGGTGTTCAATCTGCGAATAAAAAAACTCTTGAGGCTATAAATCGTTCTACGAACATCGAAGAGCTTGCAGAAAAAATAAAAAAGATTCCGCGTACGATTCATCAGCATCTTGATTTGATTGCAGGGCTTCCTTATGAAGATCTTGAAAGTTTTGGGCACAGTTATGATTTTGTAATGGAGCTTAGACCGGATGCTCTTCAGCTTGGGTTTTTAAAAGTTTTAAACGGAACGAAAATGGAACAGTTTGCGAAAGATAATGGATGGAAGTGGATGGAAAGTCCGGCGTATGAAACATTTTCTACGCCATACATGAATTTTAATGACATTGCTTTTTTAAAAGATGTTGAGATTGCTACAGACGCATACTGGAATAAAAAAAGTTTTTCATACACGATGAATTATATTTTTAGAATGATGCGGCCGTGGAAATTTATTTCTGCGTTTGTCGAATATGCAAGAACCGTAAATGCTTTTTTACAGGCCAGAAGGGAATCGTACTGGTTTGAAATTCTATATAGTTTTATTCAGCTTGAAAAAAATAATTTAAACTGTGAGGCGCTTGATAAAAATCTGGTTTACGATTTGCTGCGTTATGATTTTGTGCGCGCCGGCAAAAAAGGAAACTTTCCTTCGTGGTATAAACACAATTATGATAAAGACAGGCACAGAAAGCTTCTTGATGAAAACGGGCTTTTAGGAAACTCGCGGATTGGATTTGCAATGACAGAGTATGAAGAATTTGATTATAATGTTCTTTCAGAAAAACCTGAGGATGAAAAACAGCACACGCAGCTTTTGATAAAATATGATATAATATAAACATGAATATTTATGTTGATTTTGATGACTGTCTCTGTGAGACGGCACGTTATTTTTCAAAGTTTGTGGCTCAGATGTTTGGGGTTGATGTTCCGTACGAAAAAATAAAATATTTTAATCTTCAAAAATCCTTTTGTCTGCCGGATGACAAGTATGATGAACTTATGATTGAGGGACATACTCCGGGCGCGCTTTTGTCTTATGAAGAAACTCCCGGGGCAGTTGAAACAATCAACAGCTGGCTTGATGAAGGGCACGATGTAAAAATAATTACGGGTCGCCCTTCCGGAGTTTATGATGCATCGCGCCAGTGGCTTGATGAGCACGGGCTTGAGAGAGTTCCGTTATATTGTCTTAACAAATATGGGCGAGAGAATTTTATAAAGGGCAGTACATTTGGGCTTGAACTTGAAGACTATTACAAAATGCATTTTGATTATGCTGTGGAAGATTCTCCGCTTGCTTTTAAATTCTTTGATCATCTTCCTGATCTTAAGGTTATGGTTTTTGACCGCCCGTGGAATAAAGACTGCGAATTTCCCGGCCCAGATTATAAAAGATGCATTGACTGGAAGATGATAAGAGAGATTGTTGGTTAGGAGAAAAAGCTTTGCCGTTAGTAAAAGTTAATATGCTTAAAGGGAAGACTCCCGAATTTAAAAAGACGGTTTTTGATTGTGTTCACGAAGGTTTAATTGACGCTTTTGGAATTGCTGACTGGGACAGGTTTCAGCGAATCGAAGAATATGACGGGGCTTCGTGGGAAACGCCGGAAGGTAAAACTGAAAATTTTATGATTATTGAACTCACGATTTTCCCAGGAAGAAGTCGCGAACAAAAAAAATGTGCAA
>JAEEGL015016968.1_pt1 | contig 34985 bp, 36 predicted proteins | sample 9134231 | NCBI WGS metagenome assembly JAEEGL01 (sample SAMN16246548, study PRJNA631951) | gut metagenome | biome: gut microbiome; feature: rumen; material: fiber-attached | host: Bos | place: Iran: Karaj | collected 2018-10 | reverse complement strand
CGGCAAGCTCATCGGTTCTGCTCAGAGAGTTCCTGTTCCTACAGGTTCTACAACAATCCTTACAGCAGTTGTTAAGGGTTCTGACGTAACAGTTGAAGGAATCAACGCTGCTATGAAGGCTGCTGCTTCTGAAAGCTTCGGATACAATGAAGATCCTATCGTTTCTTCAGACGTTATCGGAATGAAGTACGGTTCATTATTTGATGCTACACAGACAATGGTAGCTCAGATTGCTGATGATCTTTATGAAGTACAGGTTGTTTCTTGGTATGACAACGAAAACTCATACACAAGCCAGATGGTTAGAACAATCAAATACTTTGCTGAATTAGCATAGTTTTAAAATTTAGATCCAAAAAGGGTCCGGCTTACTTGGGCCGGGCCCTTTCAATGTATATGAAAGGAGCACAAATATGCTTAATAAGAAATCAGTTGATGATATTAATGTAAAAGGACAGAAAGTTTTAGTTCGTTGTGACTTTAACGTTCCTTTAAAAGAAGGTGTGATTACAGATGAAAACCGTCTTGTAGCTGCACTTCCAACAATTAAGAAATTAATCGCAGACGGAGGAAAGGTTATTCTTTGCTCACATCTTGGAAAGCCAAAGGGAGAACCAAAGCCTGAATTATCTTTAGCACCTGTAGCTGTTAGACTTTCTGAATTATTAGGACAGGAAGTTAAGTTTGCAGCTGATGCTAACGTTGTTGGCGAAAATGCAAAGGCTGCTGTTGCAGCAATGAACGATGGTGATGTTGTTCTCTTAGAAAATACACGTTACCGTGCAGAAGAAACAAAGAACGGTGAAGAATTCTCTAAAGAACTCGCTTCTCTTTGTGATGTATTTGTAAATGACGCTTTCGGTACAGCACACAGAGCTCACTGCTCAAACGTAGGTGTTACTGAATATGTAGATACAGCTGTTGTTGGATACTTAATGCAGAAGGAAATTGATTTCCTTGGAAACGCAGTAAACAACCCGGTTAGACCATTCGTAGCAATCCTTGGTGGTGCTAAAGTTGCTGATAAGCTTAACGTAATCAACAACCTTCTTGAAAAGTGTGATACATTAATCATTGGTGGTGGTATGGCTTACACATTCATCAAGGCTCAGGGTGGTAACGTTGGTATCTCATTAGTAGATGATACAAAGCTTGATTACTGTCTTGATATGATCAAGAAAGCAGAAGAAATGGGTAAGAAGTTATTACTTCCTATCGATACAGTAGCTGGTGACGGATTCCCAGATCCAATCGATGCACCAATCGATACAATTATCGTTCCTACAAATGATATTCCTGACAACAAAGAAGGTCTTGATATCGGACCTAAGACTCGCGAATTATTTGCTGATGCAGTTAAGAGTGCTAAGACTGTTGTTTGGAACGGACCAATGGGTGTTTCTGAAAACCCAAGTCTTGCTGCAGGTACAATCGCTGTAGCAGAAGCTTTGGCTGAAACAGATGCAACAACAATCATCGGTGGTGGTGATTCAGCAGCTGCAGTTAACAACCTTGGATTCGGTGACAAGATGACTCACATCTCTACAGGTGGTGGAGCTTCTCTTGAATTCCTTGAAGGAAAAGACCTTCCTGGTGTAGTAGCAGCAAACGATAAATAAGGAGAAACAAAATGAGAAAGAAAATTATTGCAGGCAACTGGAAAATGAACAAAACTCCAAGTGAGGCAGTTGCATTAATTGAAGAATTAAAGCCATTAGTAGCAAACGAAGATGTAGACGTAGTATTCTGCGTACCTGCTATTGATATTGTTCCTGCGATTGAAGCAACAAAGGGAACAAACATCAACATCGGTGCAGAAAATATGTACTTCGAAGAAAGCGGAGCTTACACAGGTGAAATCGCTCCAAATATGCTTACTGATGTAGGAGTAAAATACGTTATTATCGGTCACTCTGAAAGAAGAGAATACTTCGCAGAAACTGATGAAACAGTAAACAAGAAAGTATTAAAAGCTTTCGAACATGATATTACTCCAATTATCTGTTGTGGCGAATCTCTTGAACAGAGAGAACAGGGAATCACTATCGATTTCATCCGTCAGCAGATTAAGATTGCATTCTTAAATGTAACAGCAGATCAGGCTAAGAAGGCAGTTATCGCTTACGAACCAATTTGGGCTATCGGAACAGGTAAGACTGCAACATCTGATCAGGCTGAAGAAGTATGTGCAGCTATCAGAGCTTGCATCGCTGAAATCTATGATGACGCAACAGCTGCTGAAATCAGAATTCAGTACGGTGGTTCTATGAACGCAGGAAATGCGGCAGAACTTATGGCTAAACCTGACATTGATGGTGGTTTAGTTGGTGGCGCTAGCCTTAAAGCTGACTTTGGTCAGATTGTCAACTATAATAAATAATAATAAATTGATGACAGGGTACTGTTTTTCAGTATCCTGTTTTTCATGTAAAAAAATACAATGTTGAAGTCGATTTCGTTGAAACTCCATAATCAATTCAGTATAATAGTATTAAACTGAAAGGAGTGATTTGTATGAGAAAAATGGGAAAATACGTTTCGCTGACAGTGATGGTTCTGGGAATTTGCTTCATATTGGCAAAGCCGGTTCAGGCGAAAAAAAATGTAACGGTATCGCCGGGGTCGTTGGACTCTTATGCGAAAAAATATCATTCTGTTTATGATAAATCCGTTGCCCACAGTCTTGCACTGAATAAGATTGTGGAATCTATGAGAAAAAAGGGTGGTGGAACACTGACATTTAAGAAAGGAACCTATAAGTTCCAGTATTCTTTGAGTGTCCCTTCCAATGTAACAATGAAATTTAAGAATGGAGTAGTGATTAAGAAGATTATGGACTACAGAGCGCATATTGCTCCGGGTTCGCTGATGTTCTGTTTTGCTCCGAAGAATAAAATGCAGGTGAAGAATTCTATTGGGAAATACAATGGAACTTCCAATGCAAAAATTCTGGGAGAAGGAAAAGTAGTTTTTGATATGTGCAAGGTGAAGGGTTTGGCAATGAATGTATTGCACTGCAAGAACATTGAAATCTCAGGAATTACATTTAAAGGAATGAATGGAAATCATTACATTGAAGTGAATGCCGCTAAAAATGTAAACATTCATGACTGTAAATTCAATAAGGCTACGAAAAGCAGTATTAGAAAAGCCTATGTGAAGGAAGCTGTCAATATTGACCTTCCGGATGCATCAACACACGGAATCGGCTCGATTTGGGCAAAGCAGGATAAGACTCCGTGTAGAAATATTAAAGTAAAGAACTGTGTGTTCAATGGCATGAGCCGTGGCGTTGGGACACATAATTATTCTCAGAAAAATGGGAAAAACATCTATCACAAAAAAATAAGGATAGAAGGAAATACATTTAAAAACCTGTATGACGCAGGAGTCTATTTGATGAACTGGGATAACACCGTCATCAAAAACAATAAGTTTATTAAAAACGGAAAGAACAATAAAATTTCCAAGCAGACGACAGCTCACGCAATCGCAGGTAGTGGTGTGAAAAACATTCATATCACAGGAAATTCATTTAAAAAGATTACAAAAAATCCGATTTACTTTGCAGCTCAGGAAAATATTGGAAACGGCTCTCAGTACAGTAGGATTTATGTATATATTACAAAGTCGGAAGCCAAGGAAATGTTAAACAACACTTCCGAAGACTGTGGAAACGATCCGGGATTCCCGGGATATGACGTCGTTTATCTGTTAGGAGACGGTCGCAGAACTGCTCAAAATGCAGTCGGTGTCAGTTTCAAAAAGCAGGAAGTCTGCTTCGACATGGTGAAAAAGAAATAGTTATAAAAGGAGAAAAGAAAATGGCAAAGAAACCAGTTGTATTAATGGTATTGGATGGTTATGGATTGAATTCTAATCCGGAAGGAAATGCAATTGCTATGGCAAAGACACCGGTAATGGATGGATTAATGAAGGATTATCCTTTCGTGGAAGGAAATGCTTCAGGAATGTCTGTTGGTCTTCCGGATGGTCAGATGGGTAATTCAGAAGTAGGTCACATGAATATTGGTGCCGGAAGAATTATCTACCAGGATCTCACAAGAATCACAAAGGATATCCAGGATGGAACATTCTTTGAAAACAAGGTGTTATTACAGGCAATTGAAAACTGCAAGAAGAACGATTCTGATTTACACCTTTGGGGATTATTATCTGACGGTGGTGTTCATAGTCACAATACTCATCTTTACGGATTGCTGGAAATGGCAAAGAAGAACGGTCTTGAAAAAGTATATGTACATGCTTTCCTTGACGGACGTGATACACCTCCTGCATCAGGAAAAGATTATGTTGCTGAACTTCAGGAAAAAATGAATGAAATCGGTGTTGGTAAAATCGCATCTCTTTCAGGACGTTACTATGCAATGGATAGAGATAATAACTGGGATCGTGTACAGAAAGCATATGATTCTCTTACAACAGGAGAAGGCGTGAAAGCAACAGATGCTGTTCAGGCAATGGCTGATTCTTATGCACAGGATGTAACAGATGAGTTCGTGCTTCCAACAGTAATCACTGATGAAGCAGGAGAACCATTATCTTTAGTAAAAGATGGAGATTCCGTAATCTTCTTCAACTTCCGTCCGGACAGAGCAAGAGAAATTACAAGAGCCTTTTGTGATGATCAGTTTACAGGATTTGAAAGACCATTCCTAAACATCACTTATGTATGTTTCAAGGATTACGATGAAACAATCCCTAACAAATTAATTGCTTTCGAAAAAGAAGAAATCAAGAATACATTTGGAGAATTTTTAGCAAACAACGGTTTGAAGCAGTTAAGACTTGCTGAAACAGAAAAATATGCACACGTTACATTCTTCTTCAATGGTGGTGTTGAAGAACCAAATAAAGACGAAGACAGAATTTTGGTAAACTCTCCAAAGGAAGTTGCAACTTATGACTTAAAGCCTGAAATGAGCGCTCCTGAAGTTGGAGAAAACCTTGTAAAGGCAATTAAGTCCAATGAATATGATGTGATTGTTATTAACTTTGCGAACCCTGACATGGTTGGACATACCGGTGTGATTCCGGCTGCGGTTAAGGCAGTTGAAACAGTTGATGGTCTTGTTGGACAGGCAGTGGAAGCAGTAAAAGAAATGGACGGCGTATTGTTTATTTGTGCTGACCACGGTAATGCTGAAAAGATGGTGGATTATGAAACAGGTGCACCTCATACAGCACATACAACCAATCCGGTTCCATTCATTTTAGTAAATGCAGAAGAAGGATGGAAGCTTCGCGAAGGCGGATGTCTTGCTGATATTGCTCCGACATTGATTGAAGTAATGGGCATGGAACAGCCAAAGGAAATGACAGGAAAATCCTTAATTGTTAAATAAGAATAATGAGTTGGAAGAAGCAATCGGAACGGTTGCTTCTTTTTAACATATTGACGAAAAAATAGCGTAAAAGTACTTGCTTTTCAGCCACTATTATGCTAATATATTTCTGTTCGATTTATTTTAGGAGGTGAAATCACATGTTAAAGATCTTAACAGCTGTGTTTATGATAATTTGTATAGTAATTTCAGTAGTAATCTTACTTCAGGAAGGAAAGCAGGCAGGACTTACAGGTGCAATCAGTGGTGCGGCTGAAAGTTATTGGGGAAAGAACAAAGGACGTTCCATGGAAGGAAAGTTAGAAAAGATCACAAAGGTTTGTGTTGTATTATTCTTTGTTCTTGCAATCGTATTAAATATGGATATGATTGGATACTAAGATAGATTAGTAAAGTACTTATGAAGGTGTAGATTTGTTCTACACCTTTTTCTTATGCGATAGAAAATGAGGTGCAAAGTGGATTTAATAAATGAAAAAAAGAAAATAATTTTGGAACTGATGAAGGATAAGACCTATGTTCCAATGAAATTTAAAGAACTGGTAATTGTTTTAAATGTGAAGAAAGAAGACAGGGCGCTTTTAGATATTGTTTTATCGGAATTGATTTCCGAAGGGAAAATTGTTTTGACAAAGCGCGGAAAGTATATGATTCCTCAGGAAGAGTATATCCAGGGTCTTTTTATTAGCAATGAGCGAGGATTTGGCTTTGTGGAAGTTGAAGGTCAGGAGGAAGATTATTTCATCCCTGAAGGCAGTGTGAACGGTGCCTTCCATCACGATATGGTACTAATTACCGTAGAACCGAATCAGACAGGACGACGCAGAGAAGGAAAAGTGATCAAAGTTCTTTCTCACGAGATTACAGAGGTGGTTGGCTTATTCCAAAAAAGCAAAGGGTTTGGTTATGTACTTCCGGACAATCAGAAAATTTCCAGTGACATTTACGTGGCGGAAAAAGATATGAAGGGTGCCGTCACCGGACACAAGGTTGTAGTAAAGTTGAAAGACTATGGCTCTAAAGGCAGAAAACCGGAAGGGGAGATTATTGAAATTCTGGGACATAAGAATGACCCGGGAGTGGATATTCTTTCCATTATCAAGAAATATGATATTCCGGAACAGTTCCCGGAAGCGGTTATGGAGCAGGTAGAACAGATTCCTGACGAAGTGCCGGAAAGCGATAAGATTGTCGGTGGCGAAAACGGAAGAGTGGATTTGCGAGACCTGATGACAGTGACTATTGACGGGGAAGACGCAAAGGATTTGGATGATGCCATTACCCTGTCCAAGGAAGATGGGTTCTATAAGTTAGGAGTGCATATTGCAGATGTTTCTCATTATGTAAGGGAAAACACACCGCTGGACAAGGAAGCTGTCCGTAGAGGAACCAGTGTGTATTTGGTGGACCGTGTGATTCCAATGATTCCTCACAAATTATCCAATGGAATTTGTTCCTTAAATGAGGGAGAAGACCGTTTGGCACTGAGCTGTCTGATGAATATTGACGAGAAGGGAAAAGTTGTCAGCTATCAGATTGCAGAAACTTTGATTAATGTCAATCACAGAATGTCCTATACGGATGTAAATCAGGTGGTTTCTTTTGATAATCCTGAAGTGATTGAAAAATATAAAGACGCGGCAGACATGTTCTATATGATGGCAGAATTGTCCGAACTGCTGCGTGACAGAAGACATGCCAGAGGGGCAATTGATTTTGATTTCCCGGAATGCAAAATCCGTTTGGACGAAAAGGGTGTGCCGGTGGAAATTGTTCCTTATGACAGAAATAAAGCAACCAAAATTATAGAAGACTTTATGCTGGCAGCAAATGAAACGGTAGCGGAATGTTTCTATTGGTTGAAGATTCCGTTTGTTTACAGAAATCATGAAAAGCCTGATGAACAACGAATGGATCAGTTGACTCAGTTTATTGAGAATTTCGGATATTCGGTTAAGAAGAGAGAGAATCTGGTGCATCCGAAGGAATTGCAGAAGCTGCTGGAAAAGATTGAGGGAACCCCTCAGGAACCAATGATTAGCAGAGTGACTCTTCGTTCCATGAAACGAGCAGAGTATACACCACAGTGTGTAGGACACTTTGGATTGGCAGCAACGTATTATTGCCATTTTACTTCGCCGATTCGCCGTTATCCGGACTTACAGATTCACCGAATTATTAAGTTGTGGATCCATAACAAAATCGACGAAAAGAAGATTCGTCACTTCAACAGTATTTTGCCGGAAATCACCAAGAACTGCAGTGCTTACGAGCGCAGAGCGGATGAGGCGGAAAGAGATACGGAGAAAATCAAAAAAGCGGAATATATGCGCAGTTATATCGGAGAAGAGTTTGACGGTGTCATTTCTTCTGTAACCGGATTTGGAATTTATGTGGAATTGGAAAATACCGTAGAAGGTCTCATTCATGTGTCCAACATGACCGATGACCACTATGTTTTCGATGAGGCAACCTATTCCATGACCGGTGAACGTACCCGTAAGACCTACAAATTAGGACAACCGATTCGCATCCGTGTGGAAGGTGCCGATAAGGCGTCGGGAAATGTTGATTTTAGTATTGCAAAGAGTTGATTTATTTGATAAATAAGATATCATAGTAAAGGATATGTTTTTAAAGGAGAAGTTATGGCTAAAGGAGCAGAACGACTGATTGCAAACAATAAAAAAGCCAGACATGATTATTTTATAGAGGATACGTATGAAGCGGGAATTGTGCTTCATGGTACAGAGGTAAAATCCCTGCGACAGGGACATTGCAGTATTAAAGAATCCTTTGTAAGAATTGATCATGGAGAAGTGATGATTTATGGAATGCATATCAGTCCTTACGAGAAGGGAAATATTTTTAATAAAGACCCGTTGCGTCCGAAAAAACTGATGCTTCACAAGTATGAAATTAATAAATTAATCGGAAAGATTAAGGAAAAGGGACTGACCCTGGTGCCTTTACGTGTTTATTTTAAAGGCAGTCTTGTGAAGGTGGAAATCGGATTGGCACGCGGTAAAAAACTTTACGATAAAAGACAGGATATTGCCAAGCGCGATATGAAGAGAGAAAGCGAAAGAGACTTTAAAGTCCGTATTCGATAAACTGGTGTGATTGGAAAGGAGAATAAAATGTACACAGAGTCATTAGTTCAGTTAGGAAAGGTCCGTTCGGAAATCAGAGAGATTTTTGAATATGGTAATAAGAGAAGAGCAGAAATCGGAGCAGAAAACGTATTTGATTTCAGTATCGGAAACCCAAGTGTTCCGGCACCGAAAAGCGTAGACGATGCCATCAAGGATTTGGTAGAAAATTTTGATTCCGTAGCACTTCACGGATACACTTCTGCACAGGGAGATGCAAAGGTTCGTAATACCATTGCGGAATATACAAACCGGAGATTCGGAACAGCACTTACCGGAGACAATATTTACATGACCTGTGGTGCGGCAGCTTCTTTGACAATCGTTTTAAATGCGATTTTACAGAAGGATGACGAATGTATCGTGTTTACTCCGTTTTTCCCTGAATACGGTGTATTTATGGAAAGAACCGGAGCAAAACTGGTGTCTGTTCAGTCAGAAGAGGGAACATTCCAGATTGACTTCAATAACCTGGAAAAGGCTATTAATGAAAAGACGAAAGCAGTGATTATAAACTCACCGAACAATCCATCCGGTGTTGTTTATACAGAAGAAAAAATCAAAGAATTATGCAGCTTTTTGGAAAAGAAACAGGAAGAATACGGTCATCCGATTTTCTTGATCACTGACGAACCATATCGTGAACTGGTTTATGATGATACAAAGGTTCCTTACCTTGTTAATTATTACAACAATACATTTATCTGTTATTCTTACAGTAAGGCATTGTCTTTACCGGGAGAACGTATCGGATATATTGTTGTATCACCAAAGATTGAAAACTTCTCCGATGCGTATGCTGCAATTTGCGGTTCCGGAAGAGCATTGGGATATGTTTGTGCCTCCAGCATGTATCAGCGTGTTATTGAAAAGTGTATTGCAGATACTGCGGATATTTCAATCTATAAGGAAAACAGAGATTTGTTATTCAATTCTTTAACGGAAATGGGATACTCCTGTGTTTATCCGGATGGTGCATTTTACTTATTCGTAAAAGCATTGGAAGAAGATGCACACGCATTTTGTGAAAAGGCAAAAGAACAGGAATTATTGTTAGTTCCTGCGGACAGTTTCGGAACACCGGGATATGTGCGTATTTCATATTGCGTTCAGACAAAGCAGATTGAAGATGCGCTTCCAGCATTCAAGGCATTGGCCGAAAGCTACGGGAAGTAAAGGAGTTTTATGAGTGGACAGTATAGCTGTGAGTTTTGCAGCAATTATGTATATGATGAAGAATATGAGGAGTATACCTGCGTTGTGAGCATGGATGAAGATGATTTGGCACGCATGATGCAGTTTAAAAATGCTTCCTGTCCATATTTTTCTTATGGCGATGAATATCGCATTGCCAGAAAGCAATAGGATGAGCAGATGAAAAAAGAAACTTATATTCGTCTGATGGATTGGGGAACCGCTACGGAACAGAGAAAAAATCTGATTATTTATTGGAACATGTTCGTTACCTTTGTGATTTATGCGGCGTACCCGTTACTGATGCTTTATTTAATGGTCAGCCGGGATATGAGATTTTGGAAGGCACTGTTGGTGCCAGGAATATCTTTCGTACTGGTGAGTGTGTTCCGCTATGTTTATAATCAGGAACGCCCTTATATTGCATTCAATTATCCATCGGTAATCAAGAAAAATAAAAGAGGAAAATCCATGCCAAGCAGACATGTGTTTTCTGCAGTGATTGTGGCAATGACCTTTTACTATATTTGCCCGTTACTTAGTATTCCGGTAGGAGTGTGTGCAGGATTGATGTGTGTCGGCAGAGTGGTTGCGGGGGTTCATTATCCAAAGGATGTTTTGGTAGGAGCAGTTCTTGGAATTGTAATGGGTATCATAGGATTTTATGCCATATAAATCTGAAAAATTGTAACTTGTTGTTTTGAAAGATGAAAGGGAATGTTGCGTTAGCAACGAAGCAGGAAAAAACATGAGTGGAAAAAACAGATTTGTGTTAAATATGACGGATGGAGATCCGTATAAATTATTGTTGAAGTTTGCAGTTCCTCTGTTTATTGGAAACATTTTTCAGCAGTTATATAATATGGTGGATTCCATCATTGTAGGAAATTATGTGGGAACGGATGCCCTTGGTGCAATCGGAACCACCGGTTCTTTGTATTTCTTTTTCTTTTCCCTGGTAGGCGGTTTGTCTATGGGAATCGGAATTATTATTGCCCAATATTACGGCGCAGGAGAGCATAAACAGGTTAAAAATACTATCGGTAATGCAGTCTGGGTAATTATGTCCTGTGCATTTCTGATGGCTGCCATAGGGTTCTTTTTTGCAAGGCCGTTGTTGGTATTTCTGAATACGGACCCTCGAATTTTAAATGACGCAGTCAACTATTTGCGTGTTACATCCATTGGTATAATTTGTATCGGGATGTATAACGGTGTGGCAAATATTTTGAGAGCGTTAGGGGATTCCAAAACACCATTAAAGTTTTTAATTTTTTCCAGTATTCTGAACGGATGTCTGGATCTTTTGTTTGTATTGGTTTTCCATATGGGCGTTATCGGTGCCGGAGCGGCAACGGTATTTTCACAGTTTATCTCAGCAATTACATGTATGATTTATGCATATCGAACCAATACATACTTCCGCCTGAAATGGAATAATTTTAAAATTCAGCCGGAGTTAATTAGAAAGGCGGCGCGATTGGGCGTTCCGGTGGCATTGCAGAATGCGTTAATTGCGGTTTCCCTGATTGCATTGCAGAGAATTGTTAACAGTTACGGAAAGACCTTTACATCGGCATTTACCGTTGTTTCAAGAATCGAGCAGTTGGTTCAGCAGCCGTTTATGTCTTTAGGTGCAGCGATGTCCACCTATACCGGACAAAATATCGGTGCAGGAAAACTCAAACGTGTATTGCGTGGATTTAAGGCGAACTCACTGATTAGTTCCACCTTTGCAATTTGCGTTATGATTCTGTTCTGGATTTTTGCTCCGTATATTGTATTAATCTTCGGAGACGATCCGCAGGTACGCAGCATTGCAGTTGATGGACTTCGAATTACCAGCAGTTTTTATATTTTCCTCGGAATGATTTACACCACAAGAAATGTATTAAACGGTGCAGGAGATGCAATGTTCTCCCTTCTTTCCGGATTTGTGGAATGTATCGGAAGAGTTGTTGTAGCTTATCCGCTGACATTAATTCCGTTTATGGGAAAATATGGAGTATTTTATGCCACGGGTATAACCTGGTTTTTAAACGGAATGTTCAGTTTTGTACGTTATAAACGGGGAAAATGGAAGAAGATGAATGTGGTCAATAAAGTGATTGACTCAAAGCCGATGGCTGAGAATACAGGAGAATAAATAGGAGTTTTTATGTTTGAAACAAACACAGAAATAGAAAAAATCATATTGGTTTCAGTGGCGACACCAAATACCGATGATCCGGAAGAGTCTTTGGATGAATTGGAAGAGTTGGTGAACACTGCCGGAGCAGAAGTGGTTGGTCGGATGATTCAGAACTTGGATCATTTAAACAGTGCCACATATATCGGTTCCGGAAAAATCGAAGAACTGAAGGAACTGATTTGGGAAACAGAAGCAACCGCTGTAGTTTGCGATGATGAGTTATCACCGGCTCAGTACAAAAATCTGGAAGATGCCCTGGAAGTAAAGGTTATGGATCGTACCTTAGTAATTCTGGATATTTTTGCCGGAAGAGCAAAGACTGCAGAAGGTAAGATTCAGGTAGAACTGGCCCAGCTTCGTTATCGTTCCACCCGATTAATCGGTATGAGAAATCTTTCCCGTCAGGGTGGTGGAATCGGAACCAGAGGTCCCGGAGAAAAGAAACTGGAAGTAGACAGACGATTGATTCGAAACCGCATTTCCCAGCTGAAGAGTCAAGTACAGGAAATGGAAAGTCACCGTCAGGTTACACGAGCAAAACGACAGGAAAATCCGGTGCCGGTAGTAGCAATTGTCGGTTATACCAATGCGGGAAAATCCACATTGTTAAATACTTTAACAGATGCCAAGGTGCTGGAAGAAGATAAACTGTTTGCAACGTTGGATCCGACTACGAGAAATTATAAATTGCCAAACGGTCAGGAAATTTTGTTGACGGATACGGTTGGATTTATCAGAAAGCTTCCGCATCATTTGATTGATGCGTTTCGAAGTACGCTGGAGGAGGCAAAATACTCGGATATTATTATTCATGTGGTGGACTCATCTAATCCGGTAATGGATAAAAATGTTCATGCGGTTTATGAAACACTGAAAAATCTGCAAGTGACAGATAAGATTATCATTACAGTGTTTAACAAGATTGATAAGTTGGAAGAAAAGCCGATTTTGAAGGACTTCCAAGCTGACTATACAGTGGAAGCCGCTATTAAGAAACAAATCGGTTTAGACAAGATTAATGAAGCAATTGAACAGGCATTGAAATCCATGCGTGTTTATATTGAGAAGGTATTTCCGTATACGGATGCCGGAAAACCGGGAATTATTCGGAAATATGGTCAGCTAATCACGGAAGATTATCGGGAAGATGGAATTTATGTGGAAGCATATGTGCCGGCGGAAATTATGGACAAACTGTAAAAGAGGTACGAGATGAAGAAAGTAAAAAATGTCTTAATTGTAATGGGGATTGTAGCTCTGGTCGCATTATTAAAATTATCTGCTAAGCTCGCTTTTTTCCATGCAGGCCCGCAGACTGAAACAGAATATGTAGTGGGATTTGGCGGGACACCTGAGGCAGAGAAAGAAGAATACGAGACAGATGAGATGTACTCGGAGATACAAAGTAAGGCTGATCAGGAAATGGTTGTAAAGATTTTGCAAACCGAAAAACAGTATGAAATGTTAGATGATATGAATAACTATCTTTCCGCTCGTTGTGAATTCGGCGAAAAGATGGAAAAACTGAATTCCTGGGAACAAAACTTCTTTTATATTTATGAACTTTGGGAAGAAGTGAACAGTGATGGTTTTGACGGGTATCTGTATTATCGTGGAATCCGTTTCTATCCGACAAAAAAAGCGGCAGAAGAAGTAGGGATTCAGGATTTGGTTTCTCTAATGGAAAAAGTCGAGAAAAAATTCCCGGATGGAAAAGTCCCAAAGAATGAAGAAAAAATTCAGGACCTCCTTGACGAAGAAGAATTTGATTTCGAAAAAGAGGATGAAGAGTTTTATGAAAAATATGACGCGATTCTTGCGGATTGTTTAGAAAAATACGTAAGAAAAAGCGCAAATGTATCATAGTAAAGAGAGGAATAAATAATGAGTAAAAAAGGAAAACTGATTGGTTCAGCATTATGCTGTTTGTTGACAATTATTTTAATTGTTTTGGTTCAAACCGTGGATGTAAGAAGGCATGCTCTTTTGGGTTCAAAGATTGGACTGTTCCATCTGAACAGGGAGTTCTTTTTGTTTACCGGAGTTAATCTTGTCTGGTATGACATTACGGAAGTTTTGGGCTATGTAGCAATTCTTGTAGCAGCAATCTTTGCATTGGTTGGAGTTGTGCAGTTGTTCCGGCGAAAAAGTCTGCTGAAAGTGGATCGGGAAATTATTTCTTTGGGAGTTCTGTATGCAGTTGTCGTAGGACTGTATGTATTTTTTGAAATCTTTATTGTCAATTACAGACCGATTATCATACCCGGAGATGATGGGCTTGAAGCGTCTTTTCCTTCTTCACATACCATGCTGATTTGCGTTGTTATGGGAAGTACCATGATGGTCGTTGGAAAATATATTCAGAATAAAGCACTTTGCAAAGCAGTTCAAATTGTTTGCGGAATTATTCTGGTGGCAACTGTTTTTGGCAGATTGATTTCAGGAGTGCACTGGCTGACGGATATTATTGGTGGAATCTTGATTAGTGCCGCTTTACTGTTAGCATATAGTGGAATTACGGAGAATTTCGAATAGGAGATTGTTCTATGGAAATTAAAGCTGTTCTCGGGGATTTAACAAAACAGAATGATGTAGATGCAATCGTGAATGCTGCAAACGAGACCCTTTTAGGGATGCATTTGACTTAATTGAGTGGATATGCTTTGATGAAAGAACACTGAAAGTTTACAGCAAAGAATTACAAAAACAATGAAAATGTATACGGTAACATTTGTTGAAAAATGAAAAAAAAAGCAAAGAAAATTTGATGGAAAAATGAATATTAGACATATGCTTAAAATTGGCTAGTAAAAATGGATTTTTAAACGTTTTTAATTCTGCGGGAAGCCTAGACTTTCCGCTTTTTTTTATGCTACAATCTAATTATCAAAGAAGCGCGGATAGTACAATTGAATAGAGAATTTTACTAGATGTAGAACCATATACGAAGGAGGCTAATAAAGCATGACAGAAGGAAAGAAAAAAAGTTCTAGTGTGGCACATCGTTGTTGGACCGTTGTAGGAATTATCTTATGTGTGATTTTAGTTCCTGTTTTGGTAATCAACATTGCATTAATTGTAAGAAGTTTTACAAATAAAGATGATGTTCCACAAATCGGTGGTTATTGTCCTATGATTGTTCTGACAGGATCTATGGAACCAAAGATTAGCAGTGGCGACCTGATTATCTGTAAACAGATTGACGGAAAGGATGTCAAGAAAGGCGATATCATTGCTTTTTTCGATCCCGACGGAAACGGTACCAGTGTTTTAACGCATAGGGTTACGGAAGTAATTAAAGAAGACGGAAAAATCAGTTTTAGGACAAAGGGTGACGCAAACCCTGTTGAAGATCAAAAACCAGTAGCAGCAGAAAAATTAGTGGGAATTTATCGTACTAAAATTTCCGGAGCAGGAAATGTGGCGATGTTTATGCAAACGACCACCGGATTAATCGTATGTGTGGGAATTCCGCTAATCATTTTGATAGGCTATGATTTAGTTCGTCGTAAAGCTTATGAAAAGAGAAATCAACAGGATACCGAAGCATTATTGGCTGAACTGAATGAGCTTAAAGCTGAAAAAGCACAAAAACTTGATGAAGACGAGACATCAGATGATTAAAAAGCTTCATAAATGATGAAGTCGAGGAGAAACAAAATTTGTTTAAGGAAAGGAGATTGCTTATGAAAAAGAACAGAACTATGAGATTGGCGAGTTGCCTTTTAGTATTAACATTGATTACCACTAGTATTCTTAGTGGAACATTTGCGAAATATGTAACATCCGGCAGTGCAAATGATTCTGCCAGAGTTGCAAAATTTGGTGTAGTAATTGCATCCAGTGGAAGTTTATTTGGTACACAGTATGTAGATGCTACCGGCGGTAATACACCAGGCTCAACAAATCTGACAGTTTCAGCTTCAGAAAATGTTGTAGCACCGGGTACACAGAATGATACCGGACTTACTATTGGAATCACAGGAACACCGGAAGTAAAAGTTCATGTTGACTTCGCTGTTACAGGTGTTCAGGATGTATTTTTAGCAGCAAAAGAAAATCTCCCGGATATGACAACAGCAGATACAGCAGATACTTTTAATAATGCGGCAGCTTATTACCCGGTTGTTTATACACTGAAGAGAGGATCTACTGTATTAGCAAGCGGAACACTTGCTGATATTGAAACATACTTAGAAGGTAACAGTATTACAAATGATTATGCTGCAGGAACAAATCTTTCAACTGCGATCGGTACATTAACCCTTACATGGGCATGGGCCTTTGAAGATTCTAAAGATAAGCAGGATACATTACTTGGTGATTTGGCTGCAGAAACAACACTTGCACCAGCTCCAAATCCGGCACTTGCTGCAGGAACAGATTATAACTTAGGTACTGCTGCAACTATTACAGTTACAGTTACTCAGATCGATTAATGATTCATAATATTGAACCGAAAAATTATGCAGGCACTCGTGGCTGTGCCTGCATACCATTTCGGTATTTCCAAAAGTCCGAACAGGATCGGTTCAGGAAAAAATTCCATTGAAACTGATTTTGTTCGGACTTTTGTAAATATTGAGATTCAATCAGGAAAGGAGGAAGTAAGATGACTATGAGCCGGAAACAGAAGCAGTCCTGGATTAATGTAGTTCTCGTTCTGCTGATTGTTTTAGATGTTATTTCTTTGATTATTGTTTTTAATCGAATGAGTGCATATTCATCAAGTCAAATTAAGAGCAATATTTTTTTGAACGAGCGCAATCAGAATTCCTCCTTGAAAATATCTAAAAAAGATACCGAACAATTACAGGAAAATGGTAACGAAGAAGAACAGAAAAAAACGGAAGTAAAAGTTTATGATGAAAATACCGTTTGGAAAACGGAAACAAAAGTAGATATTTTCCGGCTTCGTTATGACAATGAAAACGGTGAGATAACGGTTGACGGAAAGACCACAAATAAGGACAAGTTATTGGCACCGGGAACAAGAAATGAGTATTCTTTTACGGTGGAAAATACAGGAGACCATACCTTGAGTTACACCATGGAAATGGAAGCTTATTTTGGTGATAAGACTTACAAGATTCCGGTGAAAGCCCGGGTATGGGATTATCAGAAAAAATACCTTCTGGGAGGTAAGCACTCCATGGAAAGTATTATGAAACTGAATGATGTCAAAGAAAAAGCTGCATTAGGATCCGGAAGATATGCCGTCTATACATTGGAATGGGAGTGGCCGTTTGAAAGGAATGAAGATAAATTTGATACCATGCTTGGAAATCTTGCAGTGGATAAAGATTTAACGTTAACAATTAAAATCAAAACGACGGCGATGTGGGATGCAAATGTAGCAGATGCGAAAAAAGGAATTTTGAGTCCGAAGACCGGACAGGATCAGGTGATGTTTTATTCCCTGCTGGCGGTTCTGGTAATTTCAATTTACTTTGCCATCAGAGGTTTCTTCATAGTATTTGTTCTAAAAGACAGTGACCGGGAAAAAGAGGAAGAGAAAGATGAAAAAGAACAAAGCACAGCAGAAATGGGATAAAAGAAAAATAGCAGGAATGATTGGACGATTATTGTTCCTGGGGATTTGCAGTTTGATTATAGGAATCCGTATTTATTCCTGGAATGCAAAAAATCTGATGCATGATGGAATGCCGATGCCTTTTGGATACGGAGCGGCAGTGGTTCTATCCGGAAGTATGGAACCGGAGCTTTCCGTAGATGATTTGGTTCTTGTAAAGAAAAGTGATTCCTATCGGAAAGGCGATATTGTTGTTTATCAGGTTGGAGAGTCATTAGTAATACATAGAATTGTTTCCATAACGGACGAGGAAGTAATTACCAAGGGCGATGCAAATAATACGGAAGATGAGCCGATAAAACTGAAAAACATTAAGGGGAAAGCAGTTTCTCATTTTGCAAATGTGGGAACCGTGGCAAGTGCCTTACGAAGCAATGTTGGATTTATCGTTCTCATAGTCATCGTGGTATTATTGTTTGAACTGCCATATTTCATGGAACGAAAAAAAGCGATGGAAGAGCAGGAAAAAATTAAAGAAGAAATTCGAAAGTTAAGAAAAGAAAAACAGGAAGGGTAGTGATTGATTTGAAGAAGCGTTCTTTTGATTTTACATTATTTAGAATCGTAAGAATTATGCTGATTTTAGTATTATTGTCAGCTTGGCTTCTCTGCGGACTTTTTGCAAAGTATGCATCTACAGCCAGAAAGATGGCAGAAGCAAGAATTGCTACCTTTACGACCTTAGAAGTTTATGAACATAAAGCCGAATTGGAAAACGGTGTTTACACTTTGGATATCAATCAGAAAGTTAGTGAAAACGAGTATGATACGGTATTGCCGGGTGTGGATATCGCAAAGGATTCTTTTATTGAACTGACCCACGAGACGGAAGTATTGTCTTATCTTTATGTGAAGGTTGTGGAAGAAAATCTTCCGGATACCATCACTTATGAAATGGCAGATGGTTGGGAACTGTTGGATACGGAAGAAAATGCACAAACACATACAACGGAAAAAGTTTATGTATATGAAGATCTTGTGGGACCGAATTTCGGAAGTATCGTATATTTGCTGAAAGACAATCAATTAAAGGTCAGTGAAGAATTCGACGGCAACAATGATTTTGAAATTACATTTACGGCGTATCTGGGACAGAAGAATGCCGGGGATGATGCGGAGGATGTTTACGAAACCCTTTTCTAAGAGGTGATGTTTATGAAGAAATTACTAACGCGAAAAAGAATAGCGATGATATGTATAGCGTTTGCAATGATTTTGGCAGGCCTTGTTAAAGTTGCGGTTAGTTACGGAAAAAACTATCATACGATTACGGTAGAGTATAAGTATATGGATGGAACACGTGCTTATGATGATTATGTAGCAGTATATGCACATGGTTCCAGTATGAATATTACCGTTACAAATCCAATATTGCCGGGGTATCGGGCGGTAGACTCTACGGAGGAAGATGCAAATCCGGCATTGACCACCCACATTCAGTACAGTGACATTGACGAAGATTATACAATTATTGTTTACTATGCACCGGATTCCGTGGAATACCGAGTGCGCTATTTCTTCCAAAATGTGGAAAATGATATGTATACAGAAGAGTTATCGTTGCCAACCTGGAGAACGGATCGTAAAGGTACTACAGGAATATATCCGGCAGAATTGGAAAATGAGGAGTTTGAAGGTTTTACATCCTTATTCCACGAACCGGATGTAATTGCTGCGGATGGTTCTACGGTATTTCAGATTTATTATGATCGAAATTACGTTTTAATGAATTTCGAACTGGACGGCGGATACGGAGTAGAGCCGGTTTATGCAAAGTATGATTCCCGTTTCAATATTCCGGAGCCGAGCAAGAGTGGTTATGAATTTGTCGGATGGCGAGATGAAGAAGGAAATGTGTCGAAATTTACCAGTGGTAAGGTGCCTTCCGAGGATGTTACTTACACTGCAGTTTGGGAAGCTGTGGAGACTACTTATACCGTGGCTTACTGGTTGGAAAATGCTGATGACGACGAGTATAGTTTTCAGAGTAGTAAGCATGTAACGGCAATGTCCGGAGCAACCGTAACAGGAACTGATGACTGGAACGGAGCATTGAAGCCATATGCTGAGTTTGATCATGCAGATACCGAAGTGGTGGAAGGTGATGGTTCCACAGTTATTGACGTGTATTATACCAGAAAAGAATATACGCTACGGTTTATTTATGCCAGAGAGTTGGCAGGGCTGAATGCATATGATGGAAGTGACGTGACTGAACAGCCGGAAGAAGGGGAATATTATATTTATAATGTGAGTCGAAATAAGTTTTTGAGAAGTACACAAGTTACAGTCCAAAATTATAGACGTTTGGCATTGGATAGTGTAGCTGAAAAGTTTACCTTCACAAAAGTAGGGGATAATTACTATATCCAGCGTTCCAGTGATAATTATTATTTAACCATTGGAAATTCGACATCGAATTTTGTTAGTACGCCGACGGAAATTACATTAGTGCGTCTAACTGCTGATGGGATGACATTTTGGGCGATTCGTGACGGTAATTATTGTGGAAATGCGAAAGGAAATAATGATGCAATTGGTGGAAATGTTTATGATAGTACCTGGGGACAAACAACGAGCGGGAGTAGATTTTACATTTGTCCAACAGTTGATACCGCTACATCTAAACCACAGCTTTGTACCAGGACAAGCCCATATTCCAATAGTACCAGTAATGATTTAGGAACCCGATTGAATGCGGCAACTTGGTCAGATGCAGTTGCGTTGCCAACACCGACCGGATATCAAACTTATTCCGAGCGAATCGGAGATTATGTATATCATTATCTTACTTTGGAAAGAAAGTACGGAGCTTATATCGGAAAAGTTTGGCCGGTGGAAGCTGATATGGGAACTGGTGAAGTTAATGGAAGGCGAGCCTTCTTTGGTTCCTGGAATCCGGGGCATGGAAGCTATTATGTAAATCATCAGTCAGAGTTTGGAAATAATAATACGATTAAAGGTAAATATAATTATATGGACGAAAAAATCATGTTGGAGAATAATCCGAATGATATCCGAGTAGTCAACCTTTTAGGATATTGGGCAGGAACCAAAGCGAGCGATGTTTTGGCAAAGTGGACTTATAATCTGTATGTTCCGGCATTGGAGGAAGATACAGTAGCACTAGAAAAAAATGGAGTTCGGTATAAATTGTTTGGAACCTGTGACACTTTTGATGGTAATGTTTCTATTGCTCAGCAGACACCAATTTCCATAACCGGTTTTGGTGTTCCTACGAAAGAGGACGTGGTAAATGAAGATTATGAATACACATTTAAGGGGAATAATCTTTCAATGCCATATCATTCTTGTAACTTATTCTACACCAGAAATAATTATACCTTACAGTTCCAGAATGTTTCGACCATAGAACATACTTATACTGTTCCATATCAGATGCTACTTCATTCCGGTAATTATGATTATACACCGGTTTATCCGGATGAACTGCAAAGGAGATATTATTCTTTTGGAGGATGGCACGAGACCACGGATTTTATTCCAGGAACAGAAGTAGATTTAACAGACGAAAATCTCAGAATGAAGGCTTCTAATTTATCCTTATATGCGGAATGGGATAAGGTAATTTATAATGTGAAGTTTTATGATGATTTTAGCGACTACCAAACCGGAGAAAATGAGATTACTTCAATTGATGTAGAATATGGAGAGTATATTCCAACCAGCGAAATTCCGCAGTCCTCCGAGTTGACGAAACCGGAATCCAACGCAGAGTTTGCAGGTTGGTATTATTTCAACGAAGAAGGAACGAAGATACGTTTTGACCCGTATAATCTTCCGATTACGAGAGATGGAATTGCTCTTTTTGCAGAGTGGTCATCTTCCGCTACAGCGAAATATAAAATTGAATATGTAGAACGGGGAACGAATAATCAGGTGGCAGATTATACAGATGGAACCTCCTTTATTGGAAAAACCAGAACATTCTCGGCAAAAGGCGGAAATGAGTTAGACGAAAACCACGCGTGGGTTGAGAATGGAGAAAACTGGTGGCCGACAATTTCAAGTCATTCGATTCTGGTAGAACCAAATGAATCCAACGAACCATATGAACCGAATACATACCGGTTTGAGTATATTAAGAAGGATAAGGTTTGCTACACCGTTCGCTATGTGAATTCCGTAACCGATTCAGCAATGGAGGGATATCCAGCTGTTTCAAAGGAGACCACTTACGGTATTGTAACCGAGGATTCTCCGTATATTCAGGGATACATTGCTGATGCTGTAACCAAGACTTTGGTAGTGGCTGCAGGAACAACCGAGGAAGAAGAATATGTGAATAATGTTATTACATTTTTCTATACGGAAAATAATACGGAGGCCTTGTATCAGGTAAATCATTTTACACAGCAATTAGCAAATCTGGAAGCTTATGATATGTACAGACAAGATATGAGAATCTGTGATATCAATAAGCAGATTGATGCGACCAGTTCTGCAACCAGAGTTCCGGGATTCCAATTGGCACCGGAAAAGACTCATATTACTGGTAATATTGAAGAAGGTAAAGGGGTTGCCAACGGAAACAAACTGATTATTAGTTTATATTATGATCGATTAAAATATGGATATACCATCCGATATCTGGAGTTTGGAACCGACGAGGTTTTAGATACTATGGTATATGATGATGAAGAAGATGCAGAGTACATGGGAGCTACAGTTTCTGTAACGGCACCCGCTGAAATTACTCATTCCGGAAAGGATTACGTTCGTGTAGGTGATGCAGAAAGAAGTTTTCAGATTCGAGCAAAAGATGAGCAAAACATTTTGAATGTTTACTACATGGAACGAAATATGTACAACATCAAGTATGAAGCGGTAAGTATCCCAAATTTGGGAGAAGATTTTGGAACGCTGACAAGGACGTTGGAAGTCGTCAATAATGTTACGTTGATTGAAGGCTCAACAGCTTTCCAAAGTGCCGACAATGCGGACCGGGATAAATACACGTTTATTGGATGGTTTAGAGATTCGGCGTGTCAGGTGCCGGTTCCGAGTGAAATGATTCACGACACTAATACAATTATCCCAACTACGTTGGCGGATGTTACCTATTATGCGGGATTTAAGCGGAACGGTGGAAAACTGACCATTACAGAAAACGGAGGAAGAAGCGGAGATAGTTTCTTGTATCGAATCCACAATAATTTTGTGGATATGACAATTTCCGTAGGCGGTGGAGAAACGAAAACAATTGAAGATATTCCAACCGGGGAATATACTGTTGAAGAAATCGAAGGATGGTCCTGGAGATACGAACCGGTAGACCAAACGTCGAAAGAAGTCGAAGTTGTTGTTGATGATGGGGAAACAGATCCGGCAGGCGTAAGTTTCAGTCATGAACCGGGAGACAAGAAGTGGCTCGGTGGTGAAAGTCATCAGAACAACCATTTTGGAACTTTGGATTAATTGTAACTGGGGAAAGGAGGTGGCGACATGAAAATATGGATTGTCAAACATTCAAAAGCTGTAGCGATTGTCCTGACAATATGTCTGGTATCTACGGCAGTCGTTTATGCAGCGATGAAAAAAATATCCAATACCGTAGAAAACTCATTCTCTGCCGCTGCCTCTGTTAATCCCGTCGTGGAGCAAACTTTTGTTGCTTATCGTGACCTGGAAAGCAATGATGTACGAGTCAATGTCGGTGACACAGATTATCCGGTTTACGTTCGTGCAACAATTGTGGTAACGTGGCAAAACAACGAAGGTGAAATTTACGGGACAGTTCCGGAAGAAGGTGTCGATTATGTATTGACAATTAATACCTCAAAATGGGATTACAATAATACAGACCACTTTTATTATTACAGGGACGCAGTGCCGTCCAATACAAGTACCCAGGCATTGATTACAAACTGTAGAGAACTTAATGAAGGTCCGGCGGAAGGCTATACCTTAAGCGTGGACGTCATTGCTCAGACGGTTCAGGCTGTTGGCGGAACAGACGATGAAAGCCATTCAGCTTCAGCGGATGCATGGGAATAACAAGGAAACAGTTTATGGAACGTAAAAATCTATAAATATCTTCCGACGTTTTTGGAAGAACAACAATACCGAGATGAAAGGTTTGCCATCGAAGCAATCAATGGAATTGTTTTTGATGAAAAGAGGACCATTATTCTCGGTATTGTATTGAAAGAAGAAGATGCCCTATGCGGTTTAGCTGAAATCTACGGATTCCGTGATGAATAAGTGGATGCGGTAGGGAAATGTGGTATAATGACAAAGACGAGAGTAATGGAGAAGAAATCAAAGGAAACACTTAGAAAGGTATAAACACATGATAGTATATGACGGGAATAAGACGGATTTTTTACAGAGTGTTGAGAATGATACGATTGCTGTAGAAATCGAAAACAATATATATAACAAGATGAAGAAGAGAACAGCAGCAAACGAGTTTCGTTCCTGGGAAAATTCTCTTGAGTATATGTATAAAGTTTTAAATGATCAGGAGATTCCAAATGATGCAGGAATTGCAATAGAATATAATATTCCGCAGACATCAAAGCGTGTTGACTTTATCATATCTGGGTTTGATAACAATGATGAACCTAATATTGTAATTATTGAATTGAAGCAATGGGATAAATTAACAGCTATTGATGGGCAGGATGGATTAGTGGAAACATTTACAGGAAATGCATTGAGAAAAGTTGTTCATCCTTCATATCAGGCATGGTCTTATGCGATGATGATTAAAGACTACAATTCATCGGTTCAATCAAATAATATTCAATTATGGCCATGTGCGTATCTTCATAATTACAGAAGAAAAGAGAATGATGATTTAGATAAAATCCAGTATGAAGAATACACAAAAGATTCACCTGTTTTTTCTAGGGGACAAGTCCCTCAATTAAGAAAGTTTATAAAAAAGTGTATTGCTACGGGAGACAATAAAGAATTAATATATCAAATAGACCAAGGTAAAATTCGACCATCCAAAAGTTTGCAGAATGCTATAACAAGTATGCTGAAAGGAAACCGTGAGTTCATCATGTTGGATGAGCAAAAAGTCGTATATGAAGAAATATTATCTACTTCCAGACAATGTATGGAAGATGGACGAAAAAGAACTATCATTGTTACCGGTGGCCCAGGAACGGGGAAAACGGTTGTAGCTGTAAATGCATTGGCTGAATTGACGAATGATGGGCAATTTGCTCAATATGTTTCAAAAAACAGCGCTCCAAGAAATGTGTACTTGAAGAAATTAAAAGGTGAAATTAAAAAGAGTACTGTAGACAATATGTTCAAAGGATCAGGAATTTATACGGAAACAGAAAGAAATGTTGTAGATACAATTTTGGTAGACGAAGCACATCGATTAAATGAAAAATCTGGAATGTTTAGAAATTTGGGAGAAAATCAGATTAAAGAGATTATTCATTCTTCGCTTTGTAATGTATTTTTTATTGATGAACATCAAAAGGTAACATTGAGTGATATCGGTAGTGTCGGTGAAATAAGACAGTGGGCTGAAGAAGAGAATTCCGAAGTGATTGAAATGAAACTCTATTCTCAGTTTAGATGTAATGGTTCTGACGGGTATCTTGCTTGGGTGGATAATGTTTTGGAAATTGAAGAGACTGCGAATTATGATTTGAATGACATTGATTTTGATATTCAGATTTGTGATTCACCGTTTAATATGCAGGATATTATTGTTGAAAAAAATAAGAGTACAAACCGAGCGAGAATATTAGCAGGATATTGTTGGAATTGGATTTCAAACGGAAAGAATGATTCTTCTGTTCACGACATAAAAATTGGAGATTACGAAATTAGCTGGAATTTGGCAAATACGACAACATTTGCAATTGATGAGAATTCAGTAAGTGAGGCGGGATGTATACATACATCACAAGGTCTTGAATTTGATTATGTTGGTGTAATCATCGGTGAGGACATGAGATATGAAGATGATCATATCGTTACAGACTATACGAAAAGAGCCAAGACAGACCAATCTCTCAAAGGGATTAAGAAACTGAGTAAAGAAAATCCAGAATTGGCACAAAGAAAAGCTGATGAAATTATCAAAAATACATATCGAACACTAATGACTCGTGGTATGAAAGGTTGTTATGTATATTGTGTTGACGAAGGTTTGAGAAATTATCTAAAGGAAAGAATTGGAACAAAAAAATAATAAGAAATGGAGTGTTTATGAAACAGGATACAATAGACAGAATTAGAAAATTTACAGAGGACAGAGACTGGGAACAGTTTCACTCACCAGCTAATTTGGCGAAATCAATTGTAATTGAAGCAGCTGAATTATTAGAATGTTTTCAGTGGTCAGAAGAAGAATATGATATCCAGCATATAAAAGAAGAATTGGCTGATGTAATGGTTTATAGTCAGAATCTACTTGATAAGCTTGGGTTGGATGCGGACGAAATAGTCAACATGAAGATGGAACAAAATGAAGCAAAGTACCCGGTTGAGAAGGCAAAGGGTAAAGCGGATAAGTACACAGAGTTATAGAATTAAATGTTGAGTTAGGAAATGTGTCCGTGGCATTTGAGGCAGAGGAGTAACATATGAATCGAATGATTGTAATTGGATGCCCGGGAAGTGGGAAAAGTACGTTCTCGAAGGGATTACATAGTGCTATAGGGATTCCGTTATATCATCTGGATATGATGTATTGGAAGGAAGATAGGACAAAAGTTCCAAGAGAACTGTTTTTGAAAAGGTTAAATGAGGTCCTGGATCAAGACCGATGGATTATTGATGGAAATTATGAATCCACAATGGAAATGCGTATCGAAAAGTGTGATACCATTTTCTTTTTGGATTATCCTATGGAAGTTTGTGTTGAAGGAATCATGAGCAGACGAGGCAAAGAACGAAGTGATATGCCTTGGATTGAAAAAACGGATGAGATTGACGAAGTGTTTTTAGAATGGGTGAGAAATTATAATGTTGAAAGCAGACCAAAGGTATTGGAATTGCTTGAGAAGTACGAGGATAAAGAGATTATTGTTTTTCGTTCCAGAGAAGAAGCAAAGGAGTATTTGAAAAATGGAAGTATGGGATGCATATGACGGGAAAATGAATCAAGTCGAAGGCGTTTCCCTGGTAAGAGGTGAAAAAATACCGGATGGATATTTTCATTTGTGCAGTGAAATAATAGTGAGACACAAAGATGGAAGCTACTTGATTATGCAACGTGACAAAAGAAAACACCAAGGTGGAAAATGGGAAGCCACTGCAGGTGGTTCGGCGATGCAGGGAGAAGATTCATTAACCTGTGCTATTAGAGAACTTCGCGAGGAGACCGGCATTGATGCAATGGAATTGACCGAATTAGGTAAAGTCATCCATTATTTACATCAATCGATTTATGCGGAGTATCTCTGTGAAACCGACGTTGAGAAAGACAGTGTTTGTTTGCAGGAAGGGGAAACCGTAGATTATAAATGGGTTAGTGCAAGGGAATTGCGCAATATGTCCAGAGATGAATTGGTTACGGGAAGAATTCAGAATTTTATAGAGGAATTGAAGTAAATTATTGAAAATTAAAGTTGTTGAGGAGGAAGATTTATGTGCTTAATATGCGATAGAATTGAAATGATTAAGAAGGGAGAAAATCCTTATTTTGTTAAAGAATTAGAAACTGGATATGTAGTAATCGGAGACAATCAGCATTTTTACGGGTATGCTCTGTTTCTCTATAAAAACCATAAGTATACTGAGTTGTTTCAGATGGATATGGACGAGAGAACAAAGTTTATGCAGGAAATGTCGATTGTAGCGCAGGCGGTTTATAATGCTTTCAAGCCGGAAAAGATGAATTATGAATTGCTGGGAATGGGAGATGCACATCTTCATTGGCATTTATATCCGAGAGTAGAAGGGGATATCGGCGATTACGGAAATCATGGAAAAGGACCGGTTTGGTGGTATCCGATGGAAATGATGTATAGTGATGAATGTCGTGTTGGTGGCAATGAATTAGAACAGATGAAAAATAAATTGTTAGTTGAATTGGAAAAACTTTTATAGGAAGTTTAAAATGAAAATTATAGATATTGTTGGCAAAAATTATTTTGGAAAATGGGATAAAACCAGAACCGCTTGCAGAGCGATTATAATCAAGGATAATAAAATGCTTCTTTCGTATGAAACAAAGACAAATCAGTGGATGCTACCGGGTGGAGGTTTGGAAGTGAATGAAGCTGAAGCGGATTGTGTGATTCGTGAGGTGGCTGAGGAAACAGGAATCGTGATTAAGCCGTCAGAATGCGTGTTGGAGATAGATGAGTACTATGAAGATTGGAAATGGGTGAACCGTTACTATTGGGGCGAAGAGTTTGGAGAAACGGAAGTTCAATTGACGGAACGAGAACAAGAAGTCGGTATGGAACCAAGATGGTTGCCTGTTGATGACATTTTATCTATATTCTCAAAGCATCAGATGTATGCAGAGACCGATGAAATGAGAAGAGGAATGTATCTGAGGGAATATACGGCGTTGAAAAATGTTGGGGTGAGGTATAGAAAATGAAAGATTATATTTTTATAACAGGAGCAAGCGGGATTGGGAAATCCACATTGTGCAATGGCCTTTTGAAACATTATAATACGACATGTGTTGAGCAATATATGGTTCCGGAATTCTTTTCCAGAGATGGAGAAGAGCCAATGACCGGGGAACTGGAAGAGTTGACTTGTTGGGAAACCCGCGTGGCGATGCTAAAAAGTTTTCACAAATTGGGGTATAAAAACATTATTGCTTCAGATATCGATGATTTGCGAACAGCAGATATTCCGATTGTGTTTAAAGGCACAAACTTTATAAGAATCAAGCTTGTTTCCAGCAATTTAGAACAAATCAGGGAGCAAATGAAAAATCGACCTAATAATGGATTAATTGATTATGAGCTTCAAGAAAAAATGAATGATAAAAATTTGAAGCGAGAAGCACTGGTAAATGAATATGAAATTGATGTTGCGGGAAAAACAATTGATGAGGTGTTGCAATTAGCAATTGAGATTATTGAAACAAAAGAAGCTAAATTAGATTATGAATATAAGAAGCCGGCGAAAGAGATGTTTTATTCATGGGTTTTCGCAAATGGATTGTGGTAAGAAAATGGGATATATATTAGATTTAAGGAAAATAGAAGGTGTTGGTCACAGACCTTTGCAGATGGTTGCCGCAGGCGTGTTTCTTTTTGATGATCAAGGAAGAGTACTTCTTGAAAAAAGAACAGATGACGGGACGTACTGTGTACCCGGGGGAAGCATGGAACTGGGGGAAACACCGGAAGAAGCTGCTAAGCGTGAATTGTTTGAAGAAACAGGCTTGACTGCAAAAGAATTACACTTTATTAATGTGGAAGCTGGAGAGCAATGTCATTTTATTTATCCAAATGGTGATGAAGTGTACGCTGTGGATATCAATTTTTATTGCGATTCATACGAGGGTACATTGAAAAGTCAAGAGGGTGAAGTGGATGGTCTGAAGTTTTATGGCGTGGGCGAATTGCCGGCTGACTTATGGGAGAGAGATAGAGTAATTATTGAAAGAATTTGGAAGGCTAAATGATTGGGAGATTGAAACAAATGAATCAAGAAATTAAATGGCTATTTTTTCGACTTGGGTTCCACATTAATTGATGAAAGTGATTGTGCGGAATATAGAACGCAGGAATTATTGAAACAACCAAACGCTCCTACAAGAGATGTTTTGGAAAAGAGAATGATAGAACTTTCAATGCAGAATCGTCTGCCTTATAAAGATGCAGCAAAGGAGTTCGGGTTAGAGACACTCAAATGGCCGAGTCACTTAGAAAAATTGTATGTGGATACTCCAAAAGTTTTGGATATTTTGAAAAAGAAATATCATTTGGGAATTATTGCAAATCAGAAATTAAGAACAGAACAGAGATTAACAGATTTCGGAATAAGAGATTACTTTGACGTAATTATTTCTTCGGCTGAAGCGGGCGTTAGTAAACCGGACTTACAGATTTTTAAATTGGCGCTTGCTGAAGCTGTCTGTATGCCGGAAGAGTCCTATATGATTGGGGACAGACTTGATAATGATATAGAACCGGCGGCAATGCTTGGAATGAAAACTATATGGGTGAGACAAGGTAGCTTTTCGCATGGAGATCCGGAGTTGATTAAATATAAGCCGGAAGTTATCGTTGATAGACTAGAAGTAATTTTGAAATATTTATAGTGAAAAACTTTCTAGATTATAAGGGATGCATAGAAAGTACCCAAACTGCGCAGATATATGCAGTCGAACTGAACGATTAGGGGCGGATATGCATAGAAAAAGCCGAAATTATGCTAGTCTATGCAGGCAAGATAGAAGGCTAAGAAAAAAAATGCATAGAAAAAGCCGGAATTGAGCTAGTTTATGCAGGCAAGTTAGAAAATCAAAAAATAACATGCATAGAATATACCAGAATCCTACAAATCTATGCAGGCAAGTTAGAATGTCAAGAGAAAACGTGCATAGAAAAGTAAAAAAACGCACTGGTTTATGCATGCAAGTATGAAAACCAAAATAGAACATGCATAGAAAATACCAAAATTTAACAAATCTATGCAGGTGATGTGAAAAATCAAAATGAAACTTGATATTAAGGGAGAGAAAAATGATAAAAGTACTATTCATCTGCCACGGCAATATTTGTCGTTCGCCGATGGCACAATATGTTTTACAAAATATGGTAGAGGAACGTGGCATAGCCGATTCCTTCTACATTGATTCTGCAGCCACCAGCACAGAGGAAATTGGAAATGGCGTGCATTATGGAACAAGGAGAAAATTGGCGGAAGTCGGAATTCCTTGTGGCAATCATAAAGCAATTCAGTTAACGAAAAGGGATTATGAAAAATATGATTACCTCATTGGAATGGATAGTGCTAATATCCGAAACATCAATCGGATTGTGGGAGACGACTCGGAGAACAAGGTATATAAGCTTCTTGAATTTGCAAACCTTCAAAGGGATATTGCAGACCCGTGGTATACAGGAAACTTTGACCAGACTTATGAGGATATTGTGGCAGGATGTGAATGTTTATTGGAAGTACTTGTTTCTCACGCGACGCTTGATGGAAATTTGGATAAAATAGTAAAAGCGTAAAAAATAATTGTAATAAAGAAGGATAAATGATACCATAAACGTGTGTATGAAAAGAAATTTTCAAAAAAAGTTTTAGCAAAGGAGAGGTTATATATGAAATTAAGAAAAGCGTTAGTGTTAGTGATTGCATTTGTTATGGTATTTTCGACAAATGTATTTTCAGCAACTATAGTAACTCCTGAAGGTAAAGGAAATTCATACCAGCCATATGAGCTTAAAGGCTTGGGGGTTGGTGAATATGAATTTTCTGTTACATCAGGAAACATGATTTTTTTGGATGTTTACACTTCTAGTGCGGCAGAAGTTTCGATCAAGGAAGATTCTTCTATAAAACCCAAAATTACAGGACCGAACAATAGTTATCTCGCAAAGTTTCAGTTTAATGCAACGTCATCTAAATGCACAGTTGTGGTATCTGCACATAAGCATAGCTGGAATAGTTCTACAGGAATCTGTACTGTATGTAATGCAAAGTGTGAGCACAAAAGTACAGAACTAAATGGTTATGAAAAAGATGGTGCTACAGCAAGTACATCACATTTTATAAATTATAAGTGTAAAGAGTGCGGGCACATTGTTCAAACGAAAGAAAAACATTCTTTTAAAGTTGAATCAAAAGGTTCGAACGGAAGTCATTATGTTAAATGTACCAAGTGTGGAGAATCTAAAGCAGTAAACTGCAAATTCAGCAAGATTGTAAAATATAATCAATTAAAAGCTTTTGATACAAAAGGTTACCATCATAATACAGTATATAAGTGTGAATGTGGTGCAACAAAATCTGTAGCACAACAGCATACATTTAAAAACAATAAATGTACAAAGTGTGGATTTAAGAGAGTTATTCCTGGTAAGGTAAGTAGTGTCAAGGTTACAAAGAAATCTTCCTTAAAGAAGAAAACAGTCAAATGGAATGGTCATTGGAGTGGAAAAGAGTGGATACCTGCTCATACAACGACATTCTATGTGGCTGATTATACATTTAAATGTAATAAACCAAAGAATGTATCCAAGTATGAAATTGAGTATTCACCTTTTGTAAATAGTGTTGTTTCAGGAGGAAAGACAGTACAACTTGTTTCCAAAAACAAATTTAAATTCCATTTCTGTCTTTATAAGAAATCACAGACTGTAACGGTTAAGGTTACTCCAATTTCTAAAACAGGAACACGAGGAAAAACCAAGAAGTTGAAAGTAAAAGTTCGATAATAGATGATATTTTTTAAAAGGAGTCGGTCCGATTGAACAAGACCGATTCCTTTTTTGTATTTTTATAAAAGGTTTATTGCTATGCCCCCAAAGCAACTTTTTTGTTTGAAGTTATCATTTCATTGGGATTATTTTAAGAAAGAGAAGGCGATGAAAGGAAGCATTTCTTTCTTCGGTGTTTCTTATTTCTTGAAAAAATGTTATACTAGTAGTCGTGCGTCATATAAACGTGTACAGAGAAGTATTTGGAGGAAACTATGAGTTACGCAGATAAAGTGTTTATAGATATGTGTAGAGATATTCTCGACAATGGAACAGATACCAAAGGAGAAAAGGTGCGTCCGAAATGGGAGGATGGGAGCCTTGCTTATACCATTAAAAAATTCGGTGTAGTAAATCGTTATGATTTAAAAAAGGAATTTCCGGCGTTAACCTTAAGACGTACCGGTTTTAAGAGTTGTGTGGATGAAGTGCTTTGGATTTGGCAGAAGAAGTCTAATAACATCAATGACTTGTCATCTCACATCTGGGATAGCTGGGCGGACGAAGATGGAACCATCGGAAAGGCTTACGGATATCAGATGAGTGTAAAACATCACTATAAAGAGGGTGATATGGATCAGGTGGACAGAGTCCTTTACGATTTAAAGAACAATCCATATAGCAGAAGAATCATGACTAACATTTATGTACATCAGGATTTAAGTGAAATGAATCTTTATCCATGTGCTTACAGTATGACATTCAATGTAACAAAAAATAAGGAAACGGGAAAGCTGGTATTAAACGGAATCTTAAACCAGCGTTCTCAGGATGTTTTGGCAGCTAATAACTGGAATGTTTGCCAATATGCAGCGCTGATTCATATGTTTGCTCAGGTTTGTGATATGGAAGTGGGAGAGTTCGTTCATGTGATTGCGGATGCTCACATTTATGATAGACATGTGCCATTGATCGAAGAACTGATTAGCAGAGAACCGTTGCCGGCACCGAAGCTTTGGGTGAATCCCGAAATCAAGGATTTCTATGATTTCACACCGGATGATTTGAAGTTAATTGACTACGAGTATGGTCCTCAGATTAAAAATATTCCTATTGCAGTATAAAGGAGAAAACAATGAATTTAATTTTTTCAGCAGATCAAAATTGGGCGATCGGATACAATAACGAACTATTAATTCGTATCCCGGAAGATATGAAGCAGTTCCGGGAAAAAACTACCGGGAATGTTGTGGTTATGGGGAGAAAAACTTTAGAGAGTTTTCCGAACAAAAAACCATTACCGAATCGTGTGAATATTGTAATTTCTACCAGAGAAGATTATAAGGTGGAAGGTGCTATCGTGGTTCATAGCATTGAGGAAGCTTTGGAAGAACTGAAAAAGTATCCTTCCGAAAAAGTCTTTATCATTGGTGGCGGAGCGATTTACAAAGAGTTTTTACCATATTGTGATACGGCATACGTTACATACATTGACCACGCTTACGCGGCAGATACATTTATTCCGAATTTGGACAAACTACCGGATGAATGGGAAATGGTTGAGGAAAGTGAAGAAAACACTTATTTCGATATTGAATATTTCTACAGAACCTACAAGAGAAAATAATTGAATATCAGAGTGATTGAAGCATATATTGTACAGAGAAAATCTGTATGGTATATGCTTTTTTATGTTAGTTCGAGTTTTGGATAACACCGGTGCGGTTGGACAGCTGCAGGTGAATGTGGTTGATGAAAACAATGCTCCGGTGAATGATGCAAAGGTTACAATTTTGGATACGGAGAATCAAGTGGTGGAGCGGGTACAGACGGATAGTTCCGGTCAGACTCAGGATGTTTCTTTGTTTGCTCCGCCAATGGAATACAGTCTGGATGAAAACAGCGACATGATGCCTTATGCAAATTATAATCTGAGAATTGAAGTGGGCGGTATTCGGGTTGAAAATATTCTAAATGTGGAAATTCTTCCCGGCGAGCTGGCGCTTCAGAATGTTCGGATATCACAAAGCAGTGATAGTACTATTACAATAGCGCCCCACACCCTTTATGCGGATTATCCGGAGAAGATTCCGGAGGAGGAAATAAAAGACATCAATGAATCGGGTGATATTGTTTTAAGCAGAGTCGTGATTCCGGAATATGTTGTGGTTCATGACGGAACGCCGCAAAGCAATGCAAAAGATTATTATGTGTTGTATCGGGACTATATTAAAAATGTGGCTTCCTCGGAAATTTATGCCACCTGGCCGGAAGAGACTTTGAAGGCAAACATTCTTGCAATTATGTCATTTACTTTGAACCGGGTATACACCGAATGGTATCGCAATAAAGGTTACGATTTCACCATTACCTCCTCCACGGCTTATGACCAGAAGTGGATTAACGGCAGAAATGTGTATGAGTCGATCAGCCGAATTGTGGATGATATTTTTAATCAATATCTGTCGAAGCCGGATGTGAAACAACCGTTGCTGACACAGTACTGTGATGGCAAGAAAGTGACTTGCCCAAACTGGCTCAGCCAATGGGGTTCCTTTAATCTGGGAGAACAGGGCAAAAGTGCAATCCAGATTTTGCGCAACTACTATGGAAGGGAAATCTATATTAATTCTGCAGAACAGATTTCCGGAGTACCTGCTTCCTGGCCGGGATATGATTTGACAGTTGGTAGCAGAGGGCAGAAGGTAATGCAACTTCAGGAACAACTGGATACGATTGCAAAGGTTTATACTGCAATTCCGCGGATTGCTGCGGACGGAATTTATGGAGAAAAAACCAAGGAAGCAGTATCGGCGTTTCAAAAGATTTTTAACCTTCCGGTTTCCGGCGTAACAGACTTTGCTACCTGGTACAAAATTTCTCAGATTTATGTGGGAATCACCAGAATTGGCGAAGGGGTCGACCGAAATTAAAATACTACCAGACAAGTGTTTGATTATTTAAAGAAGAAATGATAAAATCTGAAGTTATAGGATAAGTGTATTCCAACGAAAAACTTAAATGAGAAAGGAACAAAACTATGAAAAAAATCACAACCAAAATTCTTGCACTTTCCATGTCTTTGGCTATGGTTGGTTCAAGTTTATCTGTTTCAGGACAGCAAACGAAAAAACTTGCCGTAAT
>JAEEGL011473604.1_pt1 | contig 34986 bp, 28 predicted proteins | sample 9134231 | NCBI WGS metagenome assembly JAEEGL01 (sample SAMN16246548, study PRJNA631951) | gut metagenome | biome: gut microbiome; feature: rumen; material: fiber-attached | host: Bos | place: Iran: Karaj | collected 2018-10 | reverse complement strand
TATATAGCATGGATTATTTTAGGAATAATGATTGTCATTAAAGTGTTTAGGACAAGATACTTAGATTATTATGTTGTTATTACTGATAAAAACATCGATAAAACAAGAGTAGAAGAACCAATTCAAGAACTTAAAGAAAAGGAAGAATACAAAGTAGTTATTCGTGATCCAAAACATAGTAGTTTTAATTTTCTTAAAACAGTTTGGAAAATATTTATCTTTTTATTTAAAGCCATAGTGCTTTTTGTGGCAATACCTTTAGTTATTGCATTTATTTCTTTAGTAGCTGTAGCAACAGTTAGTCTTTTATTTGTAATATACGGAATGTTTTTTGCCGGAATTTCTTTAGGGACTATCGGGGCATGTTTATTCTTATTTATACTTGTATGGTTTATCTTTAATTTAATATTTGATAGAAAGCAAGATTATAAAAAGATATTTATGTTATTTATTCTTAGTATACTATGCTTTGGAATAGGTATAGGACTTGCTTTTTATGATATGCAATCATTTACAATAATAGAAAATTTTTGTGAAAAAGCAAATAAGACAATTACTATTGAGATGAAGGATGATTTAGTTCTTCCTAGCATTATCGATTTAAAAGATGATCAAATTGTTATTGATAATGATTTAGATATAATTAAATTTGATTTAAGCACATGTGCGGAATCTAAAATATATACGCATACATATGAGGTTTATAATCATAACAAAGTATATTCAATGACGATGTTTTTCGATGACTATGATGGATTTACAATTTTTAAAGATGTAATTAATTCGTTAAAGAAAAAAGAACTTAAAGAATATAATTATGGATATGATATTGAAAAAGTTTATATATCTCGCGATAATTTGACAAAGTTAAAAGATAATTATGTAAATTATTATGATGAGTAGTGAAGTATATTTTTAATAGTGATATAATAATTTTTAGAGGGTGATTAAATGTTAAAGTTAAAAAACGTATCAAAATTCTATTATAGTAAAGGTGTTATTGCTTCAGGTTTTACTAAAATAAATATCGAATTTCATTTAGGTGAATTCGTAGCTATTATTGGTGAATCTGGTAGTGGTAAGAGTACTCTTTTAAATGTTATCTCTGGACTCGATAGTTATGAAGAAGGAGAAATGTATATTAATGGAGAAGAAACAAGCCATTATCGTGAAGAAGATTTTGAAGAATATCGTAAGAAATATGTTTCTAACATTTTTCAGAATTTTAATTTAGTTAATAGTTATACAGTATATCAAAATATCGAACTAGTAATGCTTTTAAATGGGTATAAAAGAAAAGAAGTTAAAGAAAAAGTATTAGAGTTAATCGATAAGGTAGGACTTAAGAAGTATAAGAAAACAAAAGTATCTAAATTATCTGGTGGACAAAAACAAAGAGTAGCTATTGCAAGAGCATTGGCTAAAGAAACACCAATTATCGTCTGTGATGAACCGACAGGTAATCTTGATAGTAGATCTGCTAAAGATGTTATTAAACTATTAAAAGAAATATCAAAGGATAAATTGGTTATTGTTGTTACACACAACTTTAAGGAAATTGAAGACTTGGCAACACGTGTTGTAAAAATGCATGATGGTAAAATTGTTTCTGATAAGGAAGTAGTTAAAACTGAGAAAGTTAAGAATTTAGAAGTAAGAGAATTTAAGAATATTGGATGGTTTAATAAGATTAGATTGGGACTTCGTAATACATTTAATATAATTCCTAAATTTATTTTAATGTTTATTGTATTTTTCTTTGTTACTATCAGTTTACTTAGTGTGTATGGTTCTTTTAGAAAGAATGAATATGAGGAAAGTAAGATAGGATATAACTATTATTTTAATGATTTAAGTGATACGAGAATTGTCATTAAAAAGACAGATGGTTCTTCAATAAGTAATGATGATTTTAATAAAATTAAAGAATTAGATGGTGTATCTAAAGTTGTAGAGAACGATTTAATATTAGATAATACTATGTGGTTTGAGAGTAATGATGGAAGTTACTTTAATTTATCAGGTAATCTTAATGATCTAGATAGTTTTGAAGGTAAACTAGATTATGGTAGAATGCCTGAAAATGATAATGAAGTAATATATCTTACAACATCATATGATTATTATTTCGTTGATAAACTAGAAGAAGCAATTACTAAGGATTACTATTTAGAAGGTGATACAGAAACATTTAAAATTAATGTTGTAGGTGTTAAATACATTCAAGATAGAGCAACAATAGTTGGAGTCGTTTCTAATCAACAAAATATGATATATGTTAGTGGAAATATTCTAGATAGTTACATGAAGAGAATTAATCATGAACGTAGTAATGTTAATGTAATTATCAATAATAAGAGCTATGAAAGTTATGTTGCTCCAGGATATAATTTCGATATAAGACCTACAGATAGAGTTTCTTCTGGAGAGGCATATGTTTCTGAAGCAATTAGTTATGCATGTAAAGACTATTATTGTAGAAATAAGAATCTTAAGATAAATGTTAAGAATTTATATTATGAAGATGAATTAAGTTTAAATATAAGTAGAGTATATACCGATAAAACGGTTGGTGAATTATTATGGTTAAATAAAACTAATCCAATAAATGGTTCAATATTTATAAGTAATTCTGATTATAATAAATTATTTAATAAAGAAAGTTATCAAGCTAGTGTCATGGCAGATCATCCAGAAAATGTTGATAAATTATGCGAAGATTTAGAGGAACTTGGTTATACGACATTACAAATTAGGCATACATTAGAGAATTTCGGAGCTGAGGCGTTAAAGATTCTAAAGATTTTAAAACTAGTTGTAACAATTATATTGGTAGTTACATTATTCTTTATTTCATATTTTGTTATAAAACTAATATTAAAATCACGTAATGTTTATTTCTCAACATTGAGAATATTAGGAGCTAATTTTATTCATTTAAAGAGAATATTAGATATTGAAATATTTACTGATGCAACAATTGCATATTTGGTATATATAGGATTAACTTTATTAGTTAAATTCAATGTTATATATATTAAATTTATTGCTAATATTTATGAATATTTAAAATTAAGAGATTATGTTTTAATGTATATTATTTTAGTTCTAATGTCATATTTAATATCACAAAGATTTTCAAATAAGATATTTAAAAATAGTGCAATGACATCTTATAGAGAGGAAGTGTAAATATGATTAGGATTGAGAAATTAAATAAGTATTACAACAAAGGTAGAAAAAATCAAATTCATGTTATTAATGATACTAATTTAACACTTCCAGATACTGGTCTTATTGCACTTTTAGGGCCTAGTGGTTGTGGTAAGACAACGCTTCTTAATGCAATTGGTGGATTAGATAAAGTTAATAATGGTAATATATATATTAATGATAATAAGATTACTACAATTTTTACTGGTAAAAAAGATAAATTAAGAAATTTAAAAGTTGGATATATTTTCCAAGATTATAAATTAATTGATAATAAAACAGTCTATGAAAATGTTTCAATGGTCTTGAGAATGATTGGTATTAAAGATAAGGAAGAAGTTAAGAAGAGAGTAGAATATATTCTTGAGAGATTAGGAATATATCGTTATAGACATCGTCCTTGTGGAATGCTAAGTGGTGGAGAGAGACAAAGAGTTGGTATTGCTAGAGCATTAGTTAAAAATCCAGATATTATATTAGCTGATGAACCAACAGGTAATCTTGATAGTAAGAATACAATTGAAATAATGAATATTATTAAATCTATTTCAAAAGATAAATTAGTAATACTAGTAACACATGAAGTAGAGTTAGCTAAATTCTATGCAACAAGAATTATTGAAGTATTGGACGGAACTGTTACAAAGGATTATAAGAATAAAAATACGGGTAATTTGGATTATCGTATCGATAATAAGTTTTATTTAAAAGATTTTAAATATCATAATAAGAATCATGATAACAATATAAATATCGAAATGTATAGTGATGGAGAAGATGAATTAAATTTAGTAATTATTCTTAAGAATGGAAATTTATATATTAAGAATAAAGATAATGATAAGATAGAGGTTATCGACAGTAGTTCTAATATTGAATTAGTTAATGATCATTATAAAGAATTAGATAAAAGTGTCTATGAAAAATATTCTTTTGATTTTGATAAAATTATCAATAATAATTTTAAATTAAGATATACATCAATATTTAATATATTTACGATATTTAGTAATGGATTTAAAAAAGTAAAATCATATTCATTTATTAAAAAGTTATTATTAGTTGGTTTCTTCTTATCAGCATTATTTGTTACTTATTCAATTAGTAATTTACTTGGAGTTACCAATATTAGAGATGTTGATTTTGTTTCAACAAATGCTAATTATTTGATTTTAAATGGTAGTAAAGTTACAGTAAAAGAATATAAAGAATTTAATGATATGGAAGATGTTTATTATGTAATACCTGGTGATAGTCAAGTTAATTTACCATTAAATACTAATTTATATTATCAAACAGCAAATGCGGATGTAAATATTAAAGGATCAATAGCGAGTGTTAATATGCTAAAAGAAAGTGATATCATCTACGGTAGAATGCCAGAAAATAATAAAGAGATAGTTATCGATAAAATGATGTATGATAAGGCTGAAGCACTTAATATGTTAGGCTTTTATAAAGTAGAGAAAATGCTTGATTCTAAAATCAATATTAAGAAGGGATTACTTGAATATACTATTGTAGGTATTACTGATCTTAAGAGTCCATCATTCTATGTTGCAGAGGATGAATTTATTAATATTATCGATAACACAAGTAATGTAGATTGGTTTTCTGCTGAAGATAGTAATGAAGGCAAGGTATATGATTACAATTTATATAAGGATAAGATATCTATTACAAAGGGTAGAGCACCAAGCAATGATTATGAGGTAATTGTCAATGATAATCTTAAATATGATTTTAAGTTAAATAAGTATATGGATTCAGTTAAGATTAATGGTGAAAAGTTATATGTCGTTGGTTACTATACATCTAGTACAGATATTAATAGTTATTTTGTTAATTCAAATACTAATAAATATGAATTAATTGAATCTAAGAAGAATCTAATTGTATATGCTAAAGATAAGAAAAAAGCTATTCAAGAATTTGAAGATATGGATAGAAAATTAATCGATGTTTATGAAGTTGATAGAAAAGCATATGTAAGTGAAAATCAAGATAGTATCAATTCAAGTATTATCGTGGCAGCAGTTATGTTAGCAATTTCATTAATCGAAATAATTTTGATGACGCGTAGTTCATTCTTATCAAGAATTAAAGAGGTTGGTATATACCGTGCTATTGGTGTTAAAAAGAGTGATATATATAAGATGTTTATGGGTGAAGCTTTTGCTATTACAACATTAGCTTCAGTACCAGGAGTATTATTTATGTCATATTGTATTAGTGTTTTATCAGATATTGATTACGTCGGTAGAAATTATGTTATGAATATCTATGTTATGGTACTTTGTATTGTACTATTATATTTATTCAACATTGTTATTGGCTTAATACCAGTATTTAATACAATTAGAAAGACACCAGCACAGATTCTTGCAAGACATGATTTAGATTAAAAAAAAGAGCTTATGCTCTTTTTTTATATATTATTTTCGTTTGGTACTCTTCTTCTAGCCTTACCAAGGGTTTCCATATCTACTTGATAGTTATCAAGATCTGCTTGAATAACTTCAATACCATAAGTTTCAGCCAAAGCGTTTGTCATAGCCATATATGTATTGATAGCCATATCATTTTTTTCTGCTTCAATTGCTGATACGGCTTGTGTGATAAAACGAGTAAACATAGCGGTAGCAATTTCTTTACCTTGTTTATCTTTAGCTAAAGAGTAGGCAATTTGTGGTCCAATAACATCATATTTAATTAATAATGGAATATAATTTGGATTTTTTTTCATAACATTATCTCTAAAGTTTCTTAAAGTATTTAGATAATAATTGTTATCAGGATATCCTAATAAATTACACATCATCGTAGTAATATAACATCCACTAGAACCACTTCTTCCATATAGGTTTTCTCTTGCGGAATTGCTTCTTGAATATGCTTCACAATAGTTATAGCATTTTGGATCGTTACCACTAATGTATTCACCTTTTTTTTCGCAGAAAAGATTCTCATTTACATAAGTGCATGATGCACAATAAGCTTCGTACATAATATTTCTCCTTTTTTACGGCTGATTATTATAGCATAAAAAAATAATAAAGTAAAGTTTACTTTATTATTAGTTTAGCAACAATGAATGCGGTAATAAAACTAAATATACCAATAATAGTTGTAAGTAACCATACAGGCATTGTATCTAGTTTGAAGAATCCATCCTTATTCATACTACTAAGAAGATTAATTTTAAACATATCTAGGTCTTTATGTGATTTAGATACCATAACACCTTTATATGTAGTTAGTTCTTTTTGATGACCTTCAGTTAAGATATCTTCTGGAGTCAATGTTTCTAAAATGACTGTTTTATTATCTCTATATACTGAATAGTGAAGGGTAATATTACCATGAACCATTGTGAATGTTCTATCCGTTGGAAGAGTAAGTTCATATTTATCGATTTTATCATTTTCATCTGATGAAACTAGAACTCCTAAAAAATTACCTTCTCTTAAACTTGGATAATAATCAAATAAAAGTTTTTTGTAGGCTAACATGTTATACTTTTTGATAGCTCTTTCTTTTTTTCTGAATTCATTTTCATTGACGTAATCTATTATGTAGTTATTCTTCATATTACCACCTAGTATAATTATAACACGAATTATGAAAATGTGTATAAGAAATTAATAATATATTGGATAACCTCCAGGGTAATATGGACTTACTGGTACTGGTGGATAATATACTGGTCTTGGATAAAAAGCAGGGGCCAATAGTCCTCCGGTAATACCGCCTAAAATAAACGGAGCAATAAAGCCACTGCCACCAAATCTATTGTTATATGGAGGTCTTTTAAAATTACTTTGATACATTTTTTCACATCCTTTCATAGTATTATATTAAGTAATGCGAAAAATGTTAATGCAGCGATATTGTCTTGGCATTTATTATATGTAAAAACATATACCTTGTCAATAGAAAATAAGCTAATTTTTATGGCAAAAAAAGGTATAAAAAATCTTATGTAAAAAATGTGTCAAATCTATTGATATATAAATAAATATGATTAAAATATTAACTCATGAAGAGGAAGTGACATTTATTATTTAAATATTATTTTGATAATAAATGCGCTTTTTTTAAATAGGTAGGTGACAGTATGGTTGAGACAAATTTGCCGGTTTTATTTTTAAGAGATACTGTTATTTTGCCTTATAATGAACTTAGGATAGAAGTATCTTCAGAACTTGAAAAGAGAATTATCAATATTAGTGAAAAGAATCATGATGGTCATATTTTATTTATTAATATTCCTAATATAGCTGAAGATAAACCTAATGTAAGAAAATTACCGAAGATTGGTATTTTAGGTAAGATTAAGACAAAGTTAGCACTTCCTAATGGAGTAATTAGATTAGTTATCGTAGGTATCGATAGAGTTGAAGTAATTAATTATCTTGAAAATGATGATGATACTTATGAAGCGTTTGCTATTCCTACCAAGGAATATGATTTTAATGAACTTGAAGCAATTGCTTTAAAAAGAATTCTTTTAAAAGATTTAAATGATTATATTGAATTATCACCTAATGTATCTAATAATGTATTAGGTAGAATAAGTGGTATTTCTAGTATTTCAAGACTAACAGATATTATTGCTTTTGAAATGCCATTTGAATATACAACAAAAGTAAATTATGTTGAATTATCTAATCCGATGAATAGAATTAAAACTTTAATTCAAGATTTAAATAGGGAAATGGAAACGGTTAAACTTGAAAATAGTATCGATGAACATTTAAAAGAAAGATTAGATGAAGAACAAAAGAATTATATATTAAAAGAGAAAATAAAACTTATTAAGGAAGAAATAAATGAAATAGATATTAAAGATAATGATATTTTAAAGCTTAATAAGAAGATTAATGATGGCGATTATCCTGAATATATTCAAAATAGAATTAATGAAGAATTAAATAGATATGAACTTACTAGTCCATCTTCACCAGAAATGGGTGTTATTAGAAATTATCTTGATTGGTTAGCAAGTTTACCTTGGAATAAATATACAAAAGATAATAAAGATATAGCTGATATTAGAAAGAAATTAGATAGTACTCATTTTGGACTTGAAAGTGTCAAAGATAGAATTGTCGAATATATAGCAGTTAGTAAGATTAAAAAGAAAAATAAGAGTCCAATACTATGTTTGATTGGTCCTCCGGGTGTTGGTAAAACAACGATGGCTAAATCAATTGCTAATGCGTTAAATAAGAAATTTGTTAAGATTAGTGTTGGTGGAGTTCATGATGAGGGAGAAATTGTTGGACATCGTAAGACTTATATTGGTTCTAATCCTGGTAGAATAATTCAAGGATTAAAGAGAGTTGGAGTTAATAATCCAGTATTCTTAATTGATGAAATAGATAAACTTACTAAGGATTATAAAGGCGATCCAGCATCAGCTTTATTAGATGTTTTGGATAAAGAACAGAATTCATCATTTGTCGATAATTATATCGAAGAGGAATTTGATTTATCAAATGTTTTGTTTATTCTTACTGGTAATGATGAAGATAAGATTCCGGATGCTTTAAAAGATAGACTAGAGATAATTAATTTATCTAGTTATACGATAAATGAAAAAGAAGATATTGCTAAGAATTATTTAATTCCTAAATTGTCTGATTACTATAGCATTAAAATTAATCTAACGAATAAGGATATTAAAGAAATAATAACACATTATACGAGAGAGTCTGGAGTAAGGCAGTTAGAAAGATCACTAGATAAGATATTTAGAAGAATACTTATCGATGGTGGTAATCCTAATAAAATAGATGTTGTATCATATTTGGGTGATTATAAATATCGTTTCTTAAAGAATGAAAAAGATAGTTATGTCGGCGTTATTAATGCTCTAGGATATACACCATATGGTGGATGCATTCAGAAGACAACAGCATTAAGTTATCCAGGAAAGGGTGAAATTCATCTTACTGGAATGCTGGGTGATGTTATCAAAGAGAGTGTCTATGTAGCAATTAGTTATATTAAAGGTAATAGTGAAATAATGGATATTGATAGTAGTTTATTCGATAACAAAGATTTTCATATTCATTTTGAAGGAGCTGATACATTAAAAGATGGTCCTTCGGCAGGACTAGCTATTCTTACTGGTTTAATTAGTTTACTTAAAAATAAGGAAATTGATACGACTGTCAGTATGACAGGGGAGATTACTTTAAGAGGTAAAGTGTTACCGGTAGGTGGCATTAAAGAAAAGATATTAGCAGCCATCAATAATAATGTTAAAACTATTTATGTTCCAATTGATAATAAGGAAGATGTTAGAGAATTGCCAATAGAGTTATTGAAAGGAATAAAAGTAAAATATATTAATAACTATTTAGAGTTATATAATGATTTATTTTAAAATACACTTCAAGTGTATTTTTTTTGTTTTTATACTTGTAAAAAGTTTTAATATATGGTACACTTTTATAGAGAGTAGGAGTGTGCTATAAGCACTGTGAATAAAAGTAAGGGGTATATATGAAGAAAAAAATATTGACATTATTTATTTTATTGTTATGCCCATTACATGTGTATGCTGATAGCATTACTATTAGTTGCCCAAAAGAGGCTTTTGATGGGGAAGAATTTACTTGTGAAATCAGTGGTAGTACTGATTCTGCAATTTCTGGTGTCGAGACTAATATAGTTACAAATGATGGCTTGTTGTTTGTCTCATTCGTACATAATGCAATATGGAATGGATATGGCTCTAATGGTAAGGTATCAATATATACGGCAGATGAAATTAAGAATACTTTTAAAATTGGAACTGCTAAATTTAAAAAAAGTGGTAGTAATCCAGGATTAATAGAACTAAAAGATGTTGCTTTTTATACTGCTGATGATAATACAGCGATTGATTCAGTATCTGTTACGGTTAATATGAAAGAGACTAGCGTATCAAATAATGGTACTGTGAGCAGTAATACGAAGGAGCAGCCTGCGGTAGAAACTCCTGCTGCTACTGAAGATATATATTTAGAAGATATAATTATCGATAATTATTATTTAGCATTTGATAAAGATGTATATAATTATGATCTTACTATAGATAATGAAGATGAACTTGCTATTACTCCTATTTTAAGTAATGCTTTATCGACATATAAAATAGAAGGTAATAAAAACTTAAAAGATGGTAGTGTTATCAGTATTGTTGTAAGTAAAGATGATTATGAGGTAACGTATACTATCAATATTAAAAAAGAGGCAGTTACGGTAGAAAAAAAGAATGTAATTGATATGAAAAAAATTCTAATATCTATTATTGTGTTCTTAGTTATATTTAATGTTTTAAGGATGATTATGAAGAAAAAATAACATTATGGAGGGAATATGGGAAGTTTTATAAGAAAGAATTTAGGAATTAGTATTTGTTTGGCTTCGGTGGCTAGTTTATTTATACTGATGTCTGTATTTTGGATAAATAAAGGGACATATAGTGTAGATACAACAAGTAGTGTAGCGCTTACTTGTTCACCTAGTGAAGCAGAGCCTGGAGCAATAATTACATGCGATGTTAATTTGAAGATATCAAATGTTAAAGTTTTATCAGTAAATGCAAACTATACTTTGGATTCAAAGTTGACATATACGTCATTTACTGCTAAAGGTGATTTTGAAACGTATGCTAGTTCAGCTAAAGGATTTGCAATTGTTAAAACTACTGGTGTAACATCAAATACAACAGTTGGTCAAATAAAACTAAAAATAGCAGATGATGCCGAAGCAGGTAAGACTTATAAAATTAAATTAACTAATATTGAACTATGCGATGACGAATATAATATGATTGAATTGGCTGATGTCGAAGCAACGGTTACTGTTGAGGCAGAGCATGAATTTAGTACGGATGTTTATGAATATAATGCAGATGCTAATTATATCTATACTAGATCAGATGAAGATGCTGTAATTATAAGTAATCTTGGTTCGAATGATTCTAATATAGCTTATAGTATTAGCGATGGTAAATTAATACTTAAGCGTAGTGGAACAGTAATTAAGGAAATAAACATTATAAGATTCCATTCCGATTATCAAATTATGGATAAAGTAATATATCTTAATGATGTTGATAATACGTATTATAGTGAGATCAGTCAAAATATTACAAGTAGTACAGTTACTATTAAGGTTATAAATAAGAATGGTACGGCAATTACTGATGCTAACACAATAATAAATGATGATTGTAAATTATTAATTATGTATAATAATAATGAAATTGATAGATATAGTTTTAAACGTAAAAAACTTGTTATTGATGAGAGTTTAAAAGTTAATGATACAACGATGACAATTGAAAGATTGAAAGCTAATACAAGTTATGCAAATCTTAAAAATTATTTTGATACATCAGGTACTATTAGTATTACTAATTCAAAAGGTCAAAGTGTTACCGATTCTGATAAAATTAGGACAGGCGATGTTTTAAAAATAGCATTTAGTGATGAGACTTTGGAATATACGTTATCTGTACTAGGAGATGTAAATGGTAGTGGTACAGTAGACCTAAGTGATGTTATTAAATTACATCAACACAATATCGATATAAGTCATCTTACTGGTGCTTATTTAACGGCCGGTGAAGTCAACGGTAACGGAAATGTCGATTTAAGTGATGTTATTAAATTACATCAATTCATACTTGGAAAGATAAGTACTTTGGAGGTGCAAAAATGAGAAATAAACTAAAGTTATTGTTGACAATTTCATTGATGTTGTTTTTCCCAATTACGGTAAATGCATTATCTGGTACTTTATCTATGAGTTGTTCACCATCAGAAGCTAAAGCAGGAGATATAATTACGTGTTCTTTAAGCGGAACGACCGATACTGATATATATGGTGTAACTGGTACGTTTGATTTACCTGATGGAATAGAAATTAATTCTCAAAATATTACTTTTGCTGATGACAATTGGGAAGGTAAGACAATTAATGGTAATAAAATTGCTCCATATATGGGAAATCCAGCCAATGGATCATTTCAAATTGGATCAATAAAATTTAAACTTTCTGATTCAATAAGTGAGGGAAGTAAAACTATCAAACTTACGGATGTTAAATTCTATGATTTGGATGATAATTATTCTGTTAGCGATGCAACAGTATCAGTTACAGTTGGTTCTGGATCAGAACCGGTAGAAACGGAAAAAGGTCTTAAGAATTTATCTATTACTAATGGTACTTTGGGTAGGCCTTTCTCATCATTAGATAATGATACAGGATATGCTGTTCTTCTAGATAGTGAAACTACGACTACATTTGGTATTTCTGCTACTAGTAAAAATGCTAATGATACAATTGTTATTAAGAATGGTCATACGGATGCAACTCTTAATGCAAGTAGTATTGAATTTAATCCACCTAGTGGTCAAACAAATATGCAAGTTAAGATATATGTTGGTGAAGGAGATAACCAAGTAATATATACACTTAATGTTGCCAGACCTGTTCCACAAGAAGTAGAAGGTGGAGAACTTGCAACTTTGACTGTTGGTGGTAAGAATGTTACTTTATCTAGTTCTAAATATGAATATGAAGTAACACTTGATGATGTTTCTTCATATACAGTTGATGCAACACTTAAAGATAGTGAAAACTATGAATTTTCTTCATTCTTTGTTCCACCTAAAGTATTATCAGGTGAAGGACAAGTATTAATAACTATAAATCATAAAGAGAATTTAGTCGAACAAGTTTCTTATACGATTACTGTTAAGAAAGCTGGTTCATCTGCTACGCCTAGTCAAAAGCCACCAGTTAATCCTAGTACTGGTGGAACGAGTGCATTTATTATGGCGATAGTTTTAATAGCTTCACTTGGAGTTGCAATGTACTATTATAAAAAGAATATGCAAAGTTTTGAATAAAGAGCATTAATTGCTCTTTTTTTCATATTATTTATTGGTGATATAATGCTTTTATTTATAAAAAGTTTTATCGTTGGTATCGGCAAAATAATGCCTGGAGTATCTGGAGCACTGTTAGCTATTAATTTTAATATCTATGAAAGAATATTAGATGCACTAACTGATTTTCTTTCTGATTGGAAAAATAATTTGAAAACGATTGTTATCTTTTTTGGGGGAGTATTATTATCTATAGTATTATGTAGTAATATACTTTTATATTTTTTAAATAATTTTAAATTTGTTACAATGCTATTTTTTATTGGTTTAATATTAGGAGGAACATATAATTTTGGTAAGAAAATTAATTATAATTTAAAAAATATAATCATTATTTTGTTTGTTTTATTCATGTTTTTATTTTTAACATTTAGTGTATCTAATCATACAGCTTATATTAAAAATGATAACAATATAGTTTTCTTTATTGGTGGATATACTGATATATTTGCTTCGATCTTACCGGGGATTAGTGGATCATCTCTTTTAATGATTATGGGTATTTATAATGATGTACTTAGGATAATAGCTAATGTTTTTGATATTAATTATGTTATAAGTAATTTTAAGATATATTTTTCATATGGATTAGGAATGATAGTATCTTTTATTATAAATATATATTTGATTAATTATTTGTTAAAAAAACATAGAAATATAATGTATTTAATTATTCTTGGTTTAGCAATTGCCAGTATAGTTACTTTAATGGTTATGACGATACATATTAAATTTAATATATTTGGGATTGTGTTTTTCTTTTTAGGTATTTTTATATCATATATTTTAGATAAATAGTTGTCAAAACATTTATGAATATGATATATTTATTATGGTGATAGAATGAAAAAAGGTAAGATAATAGTTATCGAAGGAACGGATTGCTCTGGTAAAGAAACACAAACAACTTTGTTGGTTTCTAAATTAGAAAAGGAAGGATATAAAGTAAAAAGACTATCATTTCCTTGGTATGATAGTCCAACGGGTAAAATAGTTGGGGCATGTTTGTTAGGAAAACCGGCAATGTGTGAAGAAGTATTAAAGGAAGATCATAGTTTCTTTCCTGAAGGTGGAGGAAATGTCGATTCTTTAACAGCATTACTTTATTATGCGGCCGATCGTAGATATCATCTTTCTGAATTGAATCAATTAATTGATGAAGGATATATTTTAATTATCGATAGGTATGTTACTTCCAATATGGCTCATAGAGGAGGATTACTTGAAAAGAGACAAGATAGACTTGATATCTATAAAAAGATTGAAACTTTGGAATATGATATACTTGAATTACCACGTCCAGATTTGACTATTTTATTATACTTACCATATGAATATGCTTGTATTTTAAAGAAAGACAGAAAAGAAGTAGCAGATGAAACTGAACGTAATGAAAAATATTTAAAACTTGGAGAGAAAGCTTATTTAGAATTATCGGCAATATATGATTATGATGTTATCGATTGCGTTAAAGATAAACAAATTAGAACAATTGAAGATATAAATAAAGAACTATATGTTAAAGTAAGAAAAATCATATAGTTCTTTCTATTTTTATTTCTTTAATATTTTTATAAGTAATATTATTTGATTTAATAATGTCTAAGAAATCTTTATTTATGGATATGTTATATGTAATGGTATTATCAAATGTTTTATTATTTATTTTTTCATTTTTTAAGAGATAATCTATTTCTTTAATTTTGGAATAATCAAATGTGATATCTAAATTAAAGCCATCTATTAATTCAACTAAAGGTGTTTCTTTTATTAAATTTGAGGTAACTTTTGTATAGGCTCTTATTAGGCCATTGGCACCTAGTTTAATACCACCAAAATATCTAACTACAACAACTAGAGTATTGGTTAAATTGTTGGCCTCTAATACTTTTAAAATAGGTATTCCTGCAGTACCACTAGGTTCACCATCATCATTTGATTTTTGACTATTTTCATATATGTAGGCATAACAATAATGTGTTGCATCCGGATATTCTTTTCTAATATGGTCTAATATAGTATTTATGTCAGCATTATCTAGTTTATATATAAGACCAATAAATTTGGAATTTTTAATGATAATTTCATTTTTGTTGTCAATACTAATTGTGTACATATAACCACCAACTTAATTATATATAAAAATAATATTAATGACAAGTAGGAGAGTAATTTTTGTAAAGTGCTAGTTAGTTCATAGTCAAAAACATATACATTTGATATAATTAACTAAAGGTAGGTGTATCAAAATGAGAAAAATATCATATTTTGTTTTCTTTGTTTTTTCATTTGTTATTTTTTCATTTTCTGTATCTGCCGAAAAAATAATTGTTGTTACAGAAGATTATGTTAATTTTAGAAGTGCACCTACGACAGGAAGCTCTGTTATTACAATGTTTAATAGTGGACAGCAATTATCATTAATATCTGATAATGCTGGTACCGGTAATGGATGTACATTATGGTATAAAGCTAGTAATAATGGGACAGTAGGTTATATATGTAGTGAATTTACTAAAATAGAAGAAATACCTGAAATAAATATGGCTGATTATGAAGAATATAGTGATTATTTAAAAGCTTTAGGATTTCCGGATAGTTATATTCCATATTTAGTTACATTACATGTTAAATATCCGACTTGGTCATTCAAAGTATATGACATAAAACAAGATTTTAATAGTATGGTAACGAAAGAATATGATGGATATTCTCAAGGATGGAGTTTAATTGAAGATACCAATAGAAGTCGTGATGGATATAAATCAACTGCTTCTTGGTCATATAATTATTTAACTGATACGTTTTCAAATGATTTTAGAGGTGGAGGAACATATTGGTTTGCAGCGAATAAAGCAACAATTGCTTATTATATGGATCCACGTAACTTTTTAAATGAAAGACAAGTATTTATGTATGAAGCATTATCTTATAATAGTAATTATCATACTGCTGAAGGCGTTACAAAGATGTTAAATGGCACTTTTATGCAAGGATATGCTGATTCTGATAATAAAAAAACATATGTCGATGCTTTCTTAGACGCAGCGACGGAATATAATATTAGTCCATATGTTTTAATATCTAGAGTAATACAAGAAGTGGGAGCTCAGGGTAGTACAATTGTATCTGGTACAGTGGCTGGATACGAAGGATATTACAACTTTTATAATATTAAAGCTTCTGGAAATGGTAGTGCTGAAACGATTGCCAACGGATTAAAGCACGCGAAGGAACAAGGCTGGAATACTCATTATAAAGCTATTGTTGGGGGAGCAAGTTTCCTAGCTAATGATTATGTATCTGTGGGACAAGATACATTATACTTGCAAAAATGGGATATGGTAGGAAACTCTCTGGTCAATCACCAATATATGCAGAATATTGAGGCTCCAGCTAATGAATCAGTTAAAACATATAGGGCATATAGCAATGTTAATATGTTAAATAGTGATTTTGTATTTTCAATACCAGTATATAAAAATATGCCTGAGAAAGTATCTTTACCAAATATTGGTAACCCAAATAACTTTTTGAGTAGTTTATCAGTAAATGGTAGTTATTTATTCCAAAAGGCTAGTTCTAAGACAAAATATGATCTTAATTTAGATGCAAGTACTAAAACAGTAGAAATTGCAGCTAGTAAAGTAAGTAATAGATCAACAGTTAGTGGTACAGGAAGTATTTCACTTGAAAATGATCAAGAGGAAATAAGTATTGTAGTAACTGCCGAAAATGGAGATAAAAGGACATATGTATTAACTATTAAAAGGAATGCTGTTGAAGAAGCACTTGATATTGCGGAAATATTAAGAGTCTTAGGAATAAAGAATGACGGAACATATGTATATGGATATAAAACCGGTACTGATGCCGCAGCAATTATTAAAAGTATTACGGATAAGGAACCTAAGGCAACAGTAACATATAAGAATAAAGATGGGGAACTTAAGAATAATGGTATTATTGCAACAGGTGATGTAATCAATATTAAAACAAGTAGAGAAGAAAAAACATATACACTTATCATTTATGGTGATGTAAATGGTGACGGATTAATTAGTTCTGTTGATTATATAGCGATAAAGAATCATATAATGGGTACTAAAAAGTTGAGCGGAGTTAGCGTACAAAGTGCTGACGCAAATAAAAGTGGTGATATATCATCAGCTGATTATATAGCGATAAAGAATCATATAATGGGTACTAAACTTATAGTACAGTAAGGAGAAGGACATGAAAAAGATTATTAAGTTATTTACAGTAACAATTTTTAGTTTTATGTTATTTATAGCAAATGTTTTTGCAGCTGGATTTAGTATTTCTGTTACTAGTAGTACTGTAACGGTAGGTAATAGTATTTCTTTAAATATTACAGCAAGCGAGGCTGCTGGACAATTTACTGTTACAACATCTGATAGTTCAGTTTTAAGTATAGCAAGTGGTTCTGTTTGGGTAGACAGTAAGACTGAAAGTATATCATTAAAAGCAAATAAGGCAGGAACTGCTAAAATTACGGTAACAGCTACAGATGTAAGCGATTATAATGAAAATGCTATAAAAGGAAGTAAGACAGTTACCGTAACAGTTAGAGCTAAATCAACTGGTGGAAATACGACAACAACACCTGTTAAACCAAAATCTTCAAATAATTATTTAAGTAGTTTGACAGTTGAAGGTTACAAATTAAATGAGAGTTTTGATAAAGAAGTTTTAGAATATACTTTAACTCTTCCTGCTGAAACAAATAAAGTTAAAATTAATGCTCAATTAGCTGATTCTGATGCTAGAGTAACAGGAACTGGTGAAGTAGCTTTGGTTACAGGTACTAATACATTAAATGTTGTTGTAACAGCTGCTAATGGTAGTAAAAGAACATATGTGATTAAAGCAACGGTTGAGGAATTAAAACCAATTGAAGTTCAGGTAGATAATGAATCATATACGGTTGTTAGAAAGAAAGATGAGTTACCTGAAATAAGTGAATATTATGAAGAAAAAGAAGTAGAAATTGGCGAAGAAAAAGTAGATGGATACTACAATGAAAAACTAGATTATACTTTAGTTGGTCTAAAAGATGATGAGGGTAGTGTAGATTATTATATTTATAAAGATAATAAATATACATTATATAAAGAGTATACTTTTGGTAATGTAACATTACAACTTTTGGATGATGAAATGCCTAAAGGTTATAAAAAGACAAATTTCATCTATGGAGAAGAGAGTATCCCTAGTTATCAAGAAGTAAAGTTAGATATTTTAAAGAATACATATGCTCTTGATAATGAAGAAATTACGGGTAATCAATTTTACTTATTCTATGCCAAAAATGTTGAGACTGGTAAGACTAGTTTATATCAATATGATGCTAAGGAAAAGACAGTACAAAGATATAATCTAGAAGTGTTAGATTTATATAAAAATAATATGAATACATACTATAAATATTTGTTAATAGCTCTTGGTATAATTTTTGCTTTATTAATTCTAATAATTGCTTTAGCAGCATCTAAAAGAAAATTGGGTAGAGAATTAAAAGAAGTTAAAGAAGCAAAAGCAACTAAACCAAGAAGTAGAAAAAAGAAAGTAGTGGAAGAAGAAAATGAAGAAGAAGATCTGTTATAGATCTTCTTTTTTAGAGATGTTTAATAGAATTCCTATTTCTAACAGGGAAATTATTAAGCTAGAGCCACCATAAGATAGAAATGGTAGTGTGACACCAGTAACAGGAATTAGTCCTATTACGACCATTAAATTGAGGATAGATTGAAAGGTAATACTAAAGGTTATGCCAAAGGATAAATATTTAGCAAATTTATCTTCAATAGATAAAGATATTTTAATTCCTCGGTAGATAATAGTTATAAAGAGAAGGGATACGATTAGTATTCCAGCGAATCCTAATTCTTCACTGATAATGGAAAAGATAAAATCTGTTTGTGGTTCTGGTAAATAGAAGTGTTTTTGAATAGAATTGCCAATACCCATACCAAGTAGTCCACCAGGTCCTATGGCATACAAACTTTGGATTATTTGAAAACCACTGCCTAATGGATCTGACCAAGGATTTATAAAGGAAGTAATTCTTGCAATACGATACGGAGCAATAATAATTAAAACGATGATACCGATTAGTCCCAATATACCCATTTTAATAAAGAAACTCATATTTACACCCGAGATAAATAAGAGGGAGATAACGGACATGACAATAATTACACCGGTACCTAAATCTGGTTGTAACATGATAAGAGCAAATGTTAGAAAAAGAATTATCAATATTGGCAATATAGAATGCTTAATATCTTTAATTTTATTATTACTTAAATATTTTGAAGTAAAGATAATTAATCCTATTTTGGCGGCTTCACTGGGTTGAATACCTAATGGCCCTATACCAAACCAACTTCTACTTCCATTTCTAATTGTACCAATACCAGGAATTAAAACAAGGATAAGCAATCCAAGACATATCATAAGGATGATATTACTATATTTTTTATATATTTTAAAATCTATTTTGGAGATAAAAAACATGATGATATATCCTAAAAAAAGAAATATACCTTGGCTTTTTAAATATTTATATGGATCATTAAACTTATATTCTGCCCATATAGATGAAGATGAATAAATCATTAATAGACCAAATAAAGATAATATAATTACGGAATAGAGTAATACTTTATCTATTTTTTTCATATTTAATCACATTAAATTATATGTTTAATACATAAAAAAAGCACATTTCTGTGCTTTTATAACCATACGCCATATATTAAGGCTAGTAGACATAAGATAAATCCTGCTATCCAAAATACTTTAACGATATCTCCTTCACGCCATCCAAGTCTTTCAAAGTGATGGTGAATTGGTGTCATTAAGAATACTTTCTTTTTAAATAGGACAACGGATGTTATTTGAATCATAACACTTAGTGTTTCTATTACGAATACACCACCGATAACGGCAAGAGATAATTCATGGTTAGTAAGAATAGCAATTGTAGCTAATGTAGCTCCTAATGTAAGGGAACCAGTATCTCCCATAAATACTTTAGCAGGATTTGTATTATATACTAAGAATCCCATCAAACTACCTACGACAATGAAACAGAAGATACCCATATCTTGGTAACCTTGTATCCAGTAACTTCCCCAAGATATTAGACCAAAGGCAACAAAGGCAATAGCGGATAAACCACCAGCTAAACCATCTAAGCCATCTGTTAGATTAACAGCATTACTTGTACCAACCAATAAGAATAAAATAAATAAACCATATCCCCAACCTAAATTCCATTTAATACCTAGAGCGGTAATTTCTAATATGGAATTAGCAGTTGTATATTTACAATATAGTACATAGAATATTAAGGCTACGACAAATTGTAGTAATAATTTTTCTATTTGTGTAAGTCCTTCATTTTGATTTTTTCTAATACTTAGATAATCATCTAAGAAACCAATAATACTATAAGAGATAAATACAAATAAAACAATTAATAAGTTAACTGAAAATTCAATTTTATTTGTAATTATTAACATTATCGTCGCCAAAATAGTTGGGATTATGAATATTAGTCCACCCATAGTAGGTGTACCAGATTTTCTTTGATGAGTTTCAACATATACATTTATTCTTTGTCCCGCTTTGATCTTTCTTAAAAGTGGAATAGCCACTAGACCAAAAGCGGTAGTAATAATGAAGCCAATCATAAGAGCAAATAACGATTTTGTTAAAGTTAGCATATTTCACTTCCTTCACCAACATTATACCATAAAAGTATCAATAATATATATTTAAATTAGTGGTTGACATGTTGTTGTCAGTTTCCTAAAAGTATCTTTATGGTACTACCAATAGGGATATAAGTACCACCACTAGGAGATATTTCTTTAATTATTTTACCATTTCCAGCATATTCAATAGTAAAGTCTTTAAGATTTTTTTTGACATCATCTATATTACTACCAATAATATTGGGTATTTTGGCATATTTTGTATCATACCAATTATATGTTTTTTCTAGAGTATAATCAGATCCTTTGATATTTAATTCTTCGATAACATCTATCATGATATTTTTTGCTATTGGTGCAGAAACTGTTCCCCCATATTGGACAACTCCTTTTGGGTTATCAATAGCAACGTAGATAACGGCTTTAGGATTATCAGCAGGTAAGAATCCTACAAATGATAAAATATAGTTACCAGTCATATAAACACCATTTTTTACTTTTTGAGCAGTACCAGTCTTACCACCAATTCGGTATCCTTCAATGTAAGCATTTCTTCCAGTTCCATAAGCTACGACTGTTTCTAGAGCCATTCTTACGGTCTGACTGGTTTCTTTACTTATGACATTTCTCATTAATTTAGGACTATTTTCCAAGATTATTTCACCCGTGTTTGGTTCGACAATTCTTTTTACAATATATGGTTTATATAAAAAGCCTCCATTGATTGCAGCAGAAACAGCGGTAATTTGCTGGATCGCAGTAACACTTATTCCTTGACCAAAAGAAGTGGTAGCTAATTCGACAGGGCCAACATTATCTAAATTAAAAAGTATTCCATTACTTTCGCCATTTAAATCGATTCCTGTTTTACTACCAAAGCCAAATTCTTTAATATATTTAAATAGTCTTTCTTTTCCTAGTTTATTTCCTAAGGATACAAAACCGGGATTACAGCTATTTTGAACTACTTCTAGGTATGTTTGGCTACCATGTCCTCCTGCTTTCCAACATCTTATTCTAGCTCCTTCAACATTGACACTACCTCCGTCATAAAAAGTATCTTTCAGTAAGTCAACAGTTTTTTCTTCAATAGAGGCGGCTAGAGTAATTATTTTAAATGTCGATCCCGGTTCATAGGTCGACCAAATGGCAAGATTTCTATTTATTGTTTCAATATCATAGTTTTTATAATTGCTTGGTGAAAAGTCGGGCTTTGAAGAGATGGCTAATATTTCTCCATTTTGGGGATTCATAACGATAGCCCAAGCACCATCGGCATTATATTTAGATATAGCATTATTTAATTCTCTTTCGACAGCACTTTGAATGTTATAGTTGATTGTTAAATATAAATCTAGGCCATCAGTTGGTTCAACATATATACTACTTTTATTTAGTTTATTTCCTTTGGCATCAGAATAGTATTTAATTGCACCATTGGTACCTGTAAGATATTTATCATATTTTAGTTCTAATCCAGATAATCCTTGATTATCTATTCCAACATAGCCAATACTATGGGATAAAAGTGTATCATAAGGATATGATCTTTTACCTTCTTTTAAAAGATATACTCCATCATAGTTTAAATTATTAATTTTGTCAGCGATAGCAAAAGATAATTTTCTTCCTTCTGGATGAATTATTTCAACGGATGATTTTTTATTTACATGTTCGCTTATTTTGTTTTCATTAACATCTAAAATTTTAGCTAAGTCTCTTATAACATCATCTTTATTTTTTATTTGATTTGGAACTACAACTAAGGAAACGGTTGTTGTATTATCTGCAACGACAATATTATCACTAGTTAGTATTCGACCTCTATTAGCACCAATAATAAGATTTCTATTCCAAAGATTACTAGCTAAGTTATTTAATTTTTTATAATCAAAAACTTGAATATAAAATACTCTTATAATAATTATTAAAAATAAAAAGATAATTACTAGTAAAATGATTTTAATTCTTTTATTTATTCCCTTAGTAAACATGGTTCACCTCAAGAAATTTTATGCATAAATTAAGAAAATAGCACAAAAAAGAGGCTGACCCCCTAAGGAACAGCCTCCCAAAAAGAATAAAAAGGGGTTGGCTAGTGTGATACTAGCACCAATTCGCCTAAGAAATTTGAATTGGTAGTTAATATACTAACCGAACTTATCTAATTTGTCAAGATAAATTTTAAAAAAATGTCAAAAAAAATAAAACTTATTGAAAATATACCCTATATATGGTATTCTTTATATAGTAGAGGTAGTGATTACATGGATAAGAAAAAGGCACTTCTTTTATCAATGTTAGTAATTTTTATCGGTGTAGCTGTTGCTGGAGGAACATTTGCGTGGTTTAATTCACAAGTAGTTGTATCCGATGGTAATTATAGTGGAGTTACGGATTGTTTTTTAATCGATTATAATATTAATAATGATGATAATACACAAGATATCACAGGAACATTATTTCCATCATCTGGTCCTTTAAGACCTGGGACACTTGGTGGAAAAGTATCAATGAAGATTAATAATAATTGTACAATTAGTGGAGAAGGTACACTAAAGATGCAAATCAATAGTGGAACCGGTGCCGTTTTTGGTACAACTGTTGCTGCTCATTGTGAGAATCCTACTACATTAGAAACATTAAATGATTATAAGACTAGTAGCGATTGTACTAGTCATAGTGGTTCATGGGTAACAAATGGGACAGCTTTAAAATATGCAATATATGAAGATGATACGACAGGAGATCCTGTTAGTGTTGGCTATGTTACAAGTAGTATGATTGGAGCTAATACACCAGTTCATACTGGTTTTAGTGTTACAAAGACAGAAAGAGTATTTTATATATATCTTTGGTTAGATGGATATAATTCCGATAACACATATAATAATGTACCATTTAGTGGTAATATCAATGCATATGCAAAACAAACAGCTGGCAATTTACCTTCTGAATATCAGCAAGTAGAGTATATTCAATCAAGTGGTGCACAATATATTATAACTGATGTTATACCGTCATCAAACTTTAAAGTAGAAGCAGATGTATATACTCCATCTGGTGCTGGTTCACAACCTACATTTGCTGGAGTTGGCGATACTAAAAGTATTCAATATTATTTTGATTCAACTGGTAAACCTGGCGTTTGGACCAATGCAGGAGCAGTTAAAAACTCTACGGCACTTTACAATCAAAAAGTTCACTATATAGCAACGACTACTTCGTCTGGAACGACGCTAAATATAAATGGTACTAATTATACATCATCTTATGTTTATCCGGGAGGATCATCAAGATATTTAATGTTATTTGCCTATAATGGTACTGGTGGGCCTAATTATTATTATACTGGTAGAATATATAGTTTAAGTCTATACAGTAATAATAATCTTATACGTAGTTATGTTCCTTGTTATGATAAGGAGTCTCAGGCTATCGGTTTATATGAAATAGTTAATGGTACTTTTTTAACTAATAAAGGATCCGGCAATTTTACTAAGGGCTCTAATGTAAATTATTAATAAATAAAAGAAGATTTTAAAAAATCTTCTTTTTTTGTGCTTAAAAAAAGTAAAACGCTTAAAAACTTTGTATATATCTATTGGAGGGATATACTTATGAAGGGAAAGAAATTAGAGATAATTACAAATTTGTTTGAGGGCAAAGAGATAAGAAGTGTTTGGAATAGTGATAAAGAAGATTATTATTTAAGTGTAGTTGATGTAATTGGTGTTTTAACTGATAGTTCTGATCCTGCTCATTATTGGAGAACTTTAAAATCAAGAATGATTAAAGAAGGCAATCAAACCGTCACAAATTGTGACACTTTCAAATTTAAAGCTAAAGATGGAAAATATAGGGATACAGATACATTAGATACAGAAGGTATATTAAGGTTAATTGAATCAGTTCCAAGTCCCAAAGCAGAGCCATTTAAATTATGGTTAGCCAAGTTAGGACGCGAAGAGATTGATAATATATTTGATCCATCAAAAGGAATTGATAAAATGATAGACTATTACTTAAAACATGGCTATAGCTTAGATTGGATAGCCTTAAGGTTTAAAGCTATTTTGGATAGGAAAAAATTAACTAATACATGGAAAGAGACCGGGGTAAAAGATAATATTGAATATGCTATTTTAACTAATGAAATATATAAAGAATGGTCAGGGATGACTGCAAGTGAATATAAGAAATATAAAAACATTAGAAAAGAAAACCTAAGAGATAATATGACTGATTTAGAAGTGCTTTTAACAGATATTGGTGAAACTACGGCAAGATATCTAGTAAAAAAGCAAAAACCTGAAGGCATTGGGGAAAACTTAAAAGTAGCTAAGTTGGGTGGTAAAGTAGCCAGTAATACCCGTAATGATATTGAAAAACTTTTAAAAGAAGAGATAGTAACTAATAAAAACAATTTAAATTATAAATATCTTGAAGATAATAAAGAGATAAACAATTAACCAAAAGGCAAATCTTTATTTATTTTTTAAAATATGTTAAAATATTTTAAAGGGGAAAAATAGAGGTGATAATATGAAAAAAGTTGTTGTTATTGGTGGAGGAACTGGATTATCAACATTACTTAGAGGTTTAAAATTATTTCCAATTGATATAACAGCTATTGTAACTGTTGCTGATGATGGTTCTTCAACAGGAAGACTTAGACGTGAATTTGATATGCCAGCAGTTGGTGATCTTCGTCATGTCATGTCTGTTTTAACTGAAGATGAAACGCTTACTAGTGAACTTTTGCAATATAGATTCGATACTTATAGTGACTTAGATAAGCATGCTTTAGGTAATTTGGTAGTTACAGCTATGTACAATATTACGGGTAGTTTAACTAAATCACTTGAATCTCTTTCTAAAATATTTAATATTAAGGGTAAGATTTTACCACTTAGTGAAGATAAGGCTGTTTTAGTAGCTGAGACTAAAGATGGCAAAACTATTGTTGGTGAAAGTAAGATTACAAAGGCTGGAAAGCAGATTAAGAAAGTGTATTATAAAAATAGAGTTAAAGTAACTAAAGAAGTATTAAAAGCTGTTAAGGAAGCTGATTTAATTGTTTTAAGTATGGGCAGTCTATATACAAGTATTATTCCTAACTTGTTACCAATTGAAATGAAATATGCTTTAAAAAGAGCTAAAGCTAAGAAGTTATATATTTGTAATATTATGTCACAGCATGGGGAAACAGATAATTATTCTGCATCTGATTGTGTAAAGCAAGTTAATAAATATGTGGGTAGAAACTTTATTGATGTTGTTTTAGCTAATAAGAAAAAAGTACCAGATAATATTTTGGAATTATATAAGGAAGAAAAGGCTGGGCAAATCATGTTAGATGCTGATAAAATAAAAGAGATGGGTGTTAAATTAATTGCAGCTGATTTCTTATCTACAGAGAATAATCAAGCAAGACACGATCCAATTAAAACTGCAACGGAAGTATTTACTTATCTAATGAAGGAGCATAAATAATGAGTTTTGGTTCTGATATTAAAAATGAAGTTACAAGATTAGATGTAACGAAAGAAGAACTTATTTCAGAATTATCTGCTATTGTTAGGAATAGTGCAATTATTGATAAAAAAATAACTATTTTTATCGAAAATAATGCTGTTGCTAGAAGAATATTTAAATTATTTAAAAATGCTTATGATGTGTCTCCGAATATTACAGTTAGAAAAAAATATTTTAGTAATGGACTTAGTTATATTCTTACTATTAAAAATAGAGTAAAAGAAATCTTAGATGATTTGTCTGTTATGGAGAATGATAAATATCTTGATATTCCTAAAGAATTCATATATGGGGATGAAGATTTAATAAGAGCATATCTAAGAGGTGTATTCTTAGTAACAGGTAGTATTAATGATCCCAAGACTTCAAGATATCATTTAGAATTTTTGGTAGATACAGAAACATATGCTAACTTTATTAGTAATTTACTTAATCAAAATGATTTGAATAGTAAGATTATTAAAAGAGAAAAGAAATATATGGTCTATGTTAAAGAAGCTGAGAAAATAAGTGACTTTTTAAGGATAATAAGAGCATATAATGGTGTAATGTACTACGAAGATATAAGAATATATCGCGATCATAAAAATATGACTAATAGGCTTAATAATTGTGAACAAGCAAATATGGATAAGATATTTATAACAGCTGCTAATCAAGTTAGAGATATTGAAAAGTTGAAAGAATATGATATTATTGATTTACTAGATGATAAGATAAAAGAAGTAATCGATTATAGACTTAAATATCCAGAAGCTAGTTTATCTGAATTAAGTGAAATAATAACTAATGAAACTGGTAATAAAATTACTAAATCGGGATTAAATCATCGTTTTAGAAAGATCAAAGAAATTATATATAACATTGAGAATAAGAAATAGGTGAGTTATGAAAGAGATAGAAATACTAGTTAGAGTAAATGAAAACTTAGATGAGATTAAAGATAAGTTTAAAGAGTTTGAATATCTTGGGGTATCTAGAGTAATAGATGAATACTATTACGATCCAAAAAGAGATAATCTAAAACCTAATAATAAAGGTGAAATTAATGAATGTTTAAGAATTAGAAATAGTAGTGGTAAATATTATATTACTTATAAAGATGATGTTTTTGAGAATGATAAATGGTTATATTCAAATGAATATGAATCACTTATAGATGATATCGATGCTATTCGTGAAATTTTTAAACATTTAGGTTTTAAAAAGTTATTAGAAATAGATAATACTAAAGAAAAATATAAATATAATGATTATGAGATTGTTTTAGAAAATGTTAAAGATTTAGGTATCTTTATGGAAGTAGAATACTGTACAGATTTAGATGTATCTGTAAAAGATATAAAAATGGATATTCAAAAATTTATTGATAATATGGGACTTGATGTATCTGAAGAATTAAATATGGGTAAGCCTGAAATGATGATAAAGTTAAAAAATATTGTCATAGATTAATTTTTTTGATATAATTAGATATGTTGATATAATTAGTATTTTAAATGAAAGAGTAGTAGTTATAAGTACTTTAAGAGAGTTAATGTTTGGTGAGAATTAGCATACTTTTAATTATGAATTACCCATTTATAGCTAATCGGTAATACCGTTATTAAATTAAGTAAACTAAAGGATGGTACCGTCATATTGACTCCTTTTATATAGGGATACCATCTTTTTTTATAGGGAGTGATATTATGAATTGTTATGAAGATTTAAAATGGAGAGGTTTAATACAAGATATTAGTGATGAATCATTAATTGATAAATTAAATAATGATAAGCTAACATTTTATATTGGAACTGATCCAACTGCTGATTCGATGCATATTGGCCATTATTCATCATTTTTGATAAGTAAGAGACTTGCTAAATATGGCCATAAGCCAATTTTATTGGTAGGTGGAGCAACAGGTCTTATTGGGGATCCTAAACCTACGGCAGAAAGACCAATGATTAGTAAGGAAGAGGTAGAGCATAATTACCATGAACTTGCTAGACAAGCTAAAGAAATATTTGGTTTTGAAGTAGTAAATAACTATGATTGGATTAAAGATATCAATGTGGTAGATTTTTTAAGAGACTATGGGAAATATTTTAATATTAATTATATGTTAGCTAAAGATAAAGTAAAATCAAGGTTAGAAAGTGGTATAACATTTGCTGAATTTTCATATATGATATTACAGGCACTAGATTTCATGCATTTATACGAGACAAGGAATTGTACTCTTCAAGTAGCAGGATCTGACCAGTGGGGTAATATTACTTCTGGAATTGAACTTATTAGAAAGAAACTAGATAAGACGGCTTATGGATTGGTTATGCCACTTGTGACAGATTCTAATGGAGTAAAATTTGGTAAGACTGAAGGTAATGCTTTATGGTTAGATAAGAATAAAACTAGTAGTTATGAGTTATATCAGTATCTAATTAATCTTGAAGATAGTATGATCATTAGTTATTTAAAACAATTAACTTTCTTATCAAAAGAAGATATTGAAGAGTTAGAGGCTAAGAATGCAGCTAATCCAGAATTAAGGGAAGCACATAGAGCTTTGGCTAGAGAAATCATAACTGACTTACATGGCGAAGAAGAATACAACAAAGCAGTAATGATGAGCGAGGCATTGTTTACTGGTAAATTTACTAATTTAGGAAGTAGAGAATTAGAGGAATTATTCCGCGGTTACAATAAAATAAAAGTAACGGCTGGAAAGAATATATTGGATACTCTTATCGATATGGGAGTATGTTCTAGCAAGAGAGAAGCTAGAGAATTTGTTACTGGTAATGCAATTAGTATTAGTGGTAATAAAATTACTGATGTGGATTATGTAATAATAGATAAAGACTTTTTAAATGATAATTACTTAATAGTAAGACGTGGTAAGAAAAATTATTACGTAGGATGTAAGGAGGTATAGTAATTATGGCTTGGGGAGATAGAAGAGACGGAAAAAGAGTAAAGGATATTCATGGAACACAAAATATTTTAATTGATTTTAAACCAAATAGATGTGATTCAGTAGTTTATATGAATAGTAAAATTGATATGACTAATTTTGTTAAGTTCATGGATAAAAAGAAAAAGGAGATAGAAGGATTAACATATTATCATGGCCTTGTTTGTGTAATGGGAAAAACTGTTTATAGTAGACCATACATGAATAGATTTATTGCTAATAGAACAATGTATATGCATAATACAGTTGAATTAGCACAGACAATTAAGGTAGAATTTGATGACGATTCTATGGAAGCACTTATGAATATTAAAATAGATCCTGAGGATACACTTGTTGATATTTCAAGAAAAACAAAAGAAAAAGTTGATACAATTAGACAAAAGAAACTAGATGGTAAAGGTAATGCTAATGGAGCAGCTGATGTAATTGGAAAATTGCCTAAACCACTTAGAGTGTTTGTCGTAGGACTACTTAAATGGCTTGATAAGCATGGATGGCTTCCTAAGAGTGTTACGGAAGATAATTTATATTATTCAACAGCAATATTATCTAATATTGGTAGTTTTAAAGTGGGAGCAATTTATCATAATTTAACTAATTTTGGTACTTCTTCTTCACTAATTACTTTTGGTGAAATAAAGCAAGAAGAGAATGGTAGATACTATATGGAAATGGGAGCTACTATCGATGAGAGAATTGCCGATGGATTTTATTTCTGTAAAGCTTTAAAATTAATTGAATATATTTTTGATACACCAGAATTAATGATGAAACCGGCTGGTGAAAAAGTAAAATATCCTGAAAATAGAAAGTAGTGTTTATATGAAGATTTTAGATGGTAAAAAAATAAAACAAGAGATTCTAGATGAGTTAAAGGAAGAGGTTAGCAAACTTAAGAATAAACCTCATCTTGTAGTTATCCAAGTAGGTAATAATGAAGCAAGTAATGTTTATATAAAACAGAAAGCTAAAATGTGTGAATATATTGGGTATGATTATACGCATTTGAAATTTCCTGAAGATATTACGGAAGAATGTTTATTGTCTAAAATTGATGAATTAAATAAAGATAAGTCTGTAACTGGCATTTTAGTACAAATGCCAGTTCCAGATCATATAGATACATCAAAAGTACAAAATGCAGTATCTGAATACAAAGATGTCGATGGATTATCCGATATTAATGCGGGTAAATTATTCCATAATAAGGATGCTTTGTTTTCTTGTACGCCATATGGGGTCATGGAACTATTAAGAAGATATAACATAAAACTAGAAGGTATGAATGCTGTAGTGGTAGGAAGAAGCAATCTTGTAGGCAAACCAATGGGAACAATGCTTACAAATGCAGGAGCTACGGTAACTATCTGCCACTCTAAAACAAAGGATTTAAAGAAACATACTTTAAAAGCTGACTTGCTAGTTGTAACAGTAGGAAAACCTAAATTAGTTACTAAAGATATGGTAAGAAAAGGTGCTATTGTTATAGATGTAGGGATAAGTAGACTGGCTGAAGGATTATGCGGTGATGTAGATTTTGAAAATGTTAAAGAAAAAGCAAAATATATAACACCTGTTCCTGGTGGCGTAGGACCGATGACGGTTGCAATGCTAGCTAAAAATGTTTTAAAGGCATATTATCTACAAAAAGGAGAGTAGACATGCAAGATATTTGCAGATTATTTATACTGTTTATTATTTATGCTTTTTTAGGCTGGATACTAGAAGTTATATATGGATTATTCGTAGAGAAGAAGTTTATCAATAGAGGTTTCTTAATTGGACCATATTGTCCAATATATGGTGTTGGGGTACTTCTTATTGTCTATTTTCTAAATAAATATAGTAAAGATTATCTAACTGTTTTTGTAATGGCAAGTTTTATATGTATGGTGCTTGAATATTTGACTAGTTTTTTAATGGAAAAACTTTTTAATGCTAGATGGTGGGACTACAGTAATATGAAGTTTAATATCAATGGTAGAATTTGTCTTGAGACAACAATCCCATTTGGATTAGGCGGCATATTTATTATGTATGTTCTTAATCCAGCACTTGAAAAGTTACTATCATTTTTAGGACCCAATGTCACTGTTATTGGTATTATTTTAATGGTAATCTTTTTGGTAGATTTAATAATATCAACATTTGTCATTCTCAAGGTAAAAGACTATAGTATTACTAAATTTAAGGATGATACGGAAAAGATAAATAAGAAAATTAAAGAATACTTGCATAGTCATTCATTACTTACAAAGAGACTGGTTGAATCTTTTCCAGACTTTAAAACAATTATTTCAAAAAGAAGCAAAAAATAAATCTATGTTGTAGATTTATTTTATTTTTTTTGCTATACTTAAAATGTATATGCTAGGAGGTGAGATAATCGTAAAAGTATGGGAGATAAACTAACCAAATTTTTAGAAAAAACATTTCCGTTTATCGTCGCCTTAAGAAAAAAAAGAGAAGCAGCCATAATTGAAGCTAATAAATGGTTTGATAAATTAACATATGACATAAAGCTAAATTCTAATGGGATGAATCCTCAAGTATCAAATGATGGAGACGTCAATAATGAATTTATTATCGCTAATGAACCAATTAAATACTTCGATAATATTTTTATGAGTGCTAATTATAAAACATTTGTTAAATACGCATTCGTAGCAAAAAAATATCAAAAGAAAATTGATAATTTTTCTAAAATTGCTTTTGGAATAATACTATTTATAACTGCGCTTTTATATTTACTTGTGAAAAGTATACCTGTAGCGGTAATTGTATTTATTATTCTTATGGTTTTAATGCTTGTTGTTTCCAAGATACTTATGAAAGGTCAAACTTATGGAGAGTTTTATAAAGAAAAAGTGTATGATCTAATTTTTAGTATACTTCCTGGATATACGGTTACATATAATGGAGCAAGTATAGATTTAACCAAAGAAATTGTTCAAAATTTAGTTAAATTTAGATTTGATAGGTATAAGACAAGTAATCATTTAGCATTTCAAAATGACAAAATGAGTGGTAATGTTTATAACATGGAAATGGAAAAAGATATCGAATCAAGAGACAAGAATGGTAACGTTACAACAACCACTAAAAAAGTATTTGATGGATTTAGTATTACCCTTAATTATGGGCAAAGTTTTGACTTTTTGAAGGGTGCAATTATAAAGATAAGAGACGACGAAAGTGCCTTTTCAGCATTTACCGAAGATACACTTCAATCGATTCATCAAAGTGATAAAGAATTCATGTTTAATAGTGAAGAATTAAACAAGGCTTTTGATTGTTTTATTGAAGGCACAAATTCATTTGGTGATATCGATGATTTGATGCAAAGAATTCAAATGATTATTACTCCTATGTTTGAAGAACAATTGTTGTTTTTAAGAAAGAGATACAATACTTTTAATATGACTATAACCGATACGATGTTAAACTTTAATGTTAATATGTCTAAAAGTAGTTATCAGAAGATGAAATCGGGAGATAAATTTTCTTGGAAAACAAAATATCGTGACTATATAAAATTATTTAAACTTCCATTACCAGGAAGTGCTAAAGCAAATGATTTTATGTTGTATAAGATGTTTCCACCTGCTGAAAAATTATTCTTTATTTTATATTTTGATAATTTGATGAGAGCATATCTACATAGAGAAAGTATGAAAGTAGAGAATTTTGAGCTTATGAAGTCATTCCAAACAACAGATTTGGAGATATCAGTGTCTTTTTATGATGAATTTAAAAAGAAATATAAAGAAGAAATCGAAGCTATTTTTGAAGAATCAAAAAGCTTTGAAATAAATTTAGGAAGAGAGGAATATTATGGAAAAAATATTTGATTGGATGCTAAGTCATCCACTAGTAGTAATAATTGTCATTGTGTTACTACTTGTAATGTTAACTTATAACAATTTAAATGGCAAAAAGCATAGAATTGAAAAGTCGTTCAGTACTATTGATGTTTACTTGCAAAAAAGATTTGATAAGATGAAATCTTTACTAGAACAAGTAAGTCAAGCATACGATCATGAAAGTGATGTATTCAAAGAAGTTTCTAGATTAAGAAGCGGTATTACTAAAGCAATGGAAGAGGGTACTATTAACTCTAAAGTAGCTGCTGAAAATGATATTAATGCATTCATTGTTAGAACTCCATCACTTAGAACTGAAGCATATCCAACATTGGATTTAGGAAAGGAAATGGCAGTATTTACTGCTAAAGAAACAGTAATTAGCGAAGAGGAATTAGCTGCAGCAAGAAAACAATACAATGCTAACGTTACTAGTTTTAATAGAGCTATTTCATCATTCCCAACAATGCTTCTTGCTGGACTTTTAGGCTTTGGAAAGCCATATGAATTATTTAAAGTTGCTGAGGCTGCAAAAGAAAGGCCAACATTTAATTCTGTTAAAGAAGAGAAGTTAGCTTCAGAGCTTAAAATGAAAGAAATGGAAAGAGAAGCAGAAGTTAAAGCAAAAGAAGAAGAAGCAAAACTAGAAAACAAAGACGAATAATTGAAATAAAAAAATATATAAAAAAACAACATTTTTCTTAAATAAGATGTTGTTTTTTAATGGCTTATATATTATAATATAATATATAAATAATAAAATATAGCGTGGGAGAGGGACCACAGATAAAGTGAGGTGACTAATATGAGTAAGAATAAAGCAATATATTTATCAATAATTGTCTTATTTTTAGGTATCTTAACAGCAGTTGGATCTTATGCATATTGGTCATGGGCTAGTGAGACTCCGAAAAGGATTGTCTTTAATACGGCAACTGATTTATCTGAATATATCGAATATGATGACGGAGATTCTGTATTCTCTGGAGATTTCCAAATCGGTGATACTTATACAGATGGAATACACTCAACTATTTCAATTAAGAAAACTAGCGATGTAGCAAATATCGATTTATATGCCACAATATTTATGGATGTCAATCAAATTGGTTCAAATATGAGAAACAGTAGAGCACTTAAGTGGGTAGTTACTAGCGGTAATAGTGATAATCCAGGACAGGTACTATCAAATGGTAACTTTATCGGAGCTAATGCTGGTGATACATTGACGTTACTTCAGAATATCGAAGTATTAACAACAGTTAAAGAATTTACGATATGGATTTGGTTAGATAGAGCAGAAAATCCTAGCGATGCATTATCAGGTGAAACATTAGATACGACAGTATGGACAGAAATTACACAACCTGAAGGAATCGAAGATGTATTTGAAATTACACAAATCAATGCTTACTATCAAACAATTACAGCAACAGTTGTCAATAATAGAAACGATATAACAAACTATGCAGTAACAGCAACAACTGGAACACCATCTAGTTGGCAAACAATAACTGAACCTGGAAGAATATATAATTTAACATATACAGCATCAACATCTGGAACATATTATGTATGGTTTAAAGATAGTGAAGGAAATACAGTATCTAAGAGTGTGACAGTTGATAGCGTAGATACATCAGCACCAAGTTGTTCATTTGGTAATTGGAGTGCAACACCAATCAAGAATGGAGATACATCACAAATTGTA
>JAEEGL011760373.1_pt1 | contig 34987 bp, 31 predicted proteins | sample 9134231 | NCBI WGS metagenome assembly JAEEGL01 (sample SAMN16246548, study PRJNA631951) | gut metagenome | biome: gut microbiome; feature: rumen; material: fiber-attached | host: Bos | place: Iran: Karaj | collected 2018-10 | reverse complement strand
TGTTCCTTATTAAAAGATGGTTGCATTTCAAAATAGAAATCTTCTTTTCCAAAAATTCCTTGCATCTGCATAATCCATTTTTTAATTAAGTCCATTGATGGTGTACCAGCCCCTTTATTCCGCAGAAGCTGCGTCGGAAGACAACCACCTAAACAAGCTGTGCATCCAATTACATGTCCAGGATTCTTTCCAATTATATCAATTAAATCTTGATAATAAGTTGGAACTCTACGCATACGCCGCGCCATATAACTTCTCATCCAAGCACGCGAAGAAACCTCGCGGATTTGTCTGTGTCCTTCGAGGTCCTTCGCAAGAAGAATGAAATGAAAGTATCTATCAGTTTCTTTTTTGAAGTTATCTGAATTCAATCCATTTCTTACAAGATATATTTCATTACCCCTTATAAGTTTAAAGTTTGGATTCTTTTCTTTAATTTTGTTATAATATTTTTCTGCTCTAATTGCACTGGCTATTGTATCATGTTCAGTAATCGCTACTACATCATGACCAAGCTCTATTGCATAATCCATAAGACTTTCAACTGTGTTTATGCTATCGCGCAAACGAAAGTTGGAGAAGTCTGTATGATTATGGATGCTGCCTGGGTATTTTAACTTATTCATTTAAAACTCCTTTTTTATTCTAATATAATTATATCAAAATTTTAAGAATTTTTCAACTTTGCTTCTTTTCGTATGTTTTTTTTATAATTATGCAGATGTTTCCAAGTTTTACAAGCATTAATATCATTAATAATACCTTCTTTAATTTCCTCATCACGAGCTATTTGCGCTTGACTACGAGAATCTGATTCTAATAAATAAATAATATATTTAGCTTGTTGTTCTGTAATTTTACTGCGACCATTTATTTCTCCACGAAAAGAACTGCCGCGGGCTTCGGTACGTATATTTTTTTTATAATTATGAAGCCAAGACCAGGTTTTACAACAATTGATATCACTAATTGTGTTACGATGAACATGATATTCTTCTGATATTTGTTTCATAGATTTTGATGTATGAACTAATTGGTCTATAATTTCTTCTACTTGTTGAATAGATAACTTAGACCATGGATTTTCATCGCTACGATATTCTTCACCACCATGAGTTAGATTATATCCACCTTCACGATTATCTAACACGCAACAATTATAATATGCTATCCAATATTTTTCTTTATCTCTTAATTCATTTTCTTGACATTCTTCTATTACCTCAAAATCAAAAGCGTCTTCTCCAATTTTTTTTAATGTTTGGTCAAAATATGAATAAGGTGACGGATTTGTCAAGTGTTCCCATTTTCTTTTGGTAATATTAATACTTCGACCTATATAAATTTTACCATTTTGTTTGTTTTGATATTTATAGATGCCTATCATAATTTTATCCTCCCTTATTTCTATATATAAGTAACAATTTTCCCAGGGAGAATACATAAACTTATGCAAACTTCCGAATTTTATTAAATTGTCAAATTAATAGCTTGTACCATACCAACCACATTTTTCACAATGAAATTGATACTGTGGTGGATTACTTGTTAATACTATACTTGTATTTTTATATACTGGTGCTCCACAAACTGGACACTCAATATCTGTTTTTAAATAATTCATATTATGTAAGCGGAAAATTTCTGTCGACCTTTTATCTTTATAGTCTTCCCATTTCATTAAAATCCTAAGCTCCCATCTGAAATTTGATAGTTTGTAATAAATATTTGTGGCGTTTGATAGCCTCCCCATTCATTTAAATTTGCTCTACCTACAACTTCTAATTTAATTGAATCATATTGTGCGAGTTCTTGAATAAAATCTTTAGCATGGAATTTCATATAAGCTACACCAAATTTTTCAATTTTTACTGTATCAGAATTTTTTCCCATAATTCTTACATCAGATTTAGTGATATTAATATCTTTAATATGAATAAGTGGTTCTGGATTTCCCTGCCCCCACAAGTCTTCGTGTGCAGCTATATCTAAAATTAAATCTTTAATATCTTGGTCGGCCGCGATACGTTCAAAATTAACTTCATACCAGCTTTCACCAAAATCAACGTCAGCTAATTCTTTATTAGCATATGCATGGAAATCACTTAGGTTCTTATCTAAAATACCAATGCCACAAGCATTATCATGACCGGCGGTAAATGTAAAGTATCCGCTTTCGTCCATGAAGTTTTTGAATGATTTAAGTTCTGATTCATTAAGTCCCCTACTTGAACCTTTAATTTCTCCTTCTTCATTAAGCCGCGCTACAATTGTTGGCTTTTGATATTTCGCCGCAAGCTTCATCGCGCAGAGTCCGTTTAGCTCAGGAGGAAAGTCCTCATCATCAAGTCTTACAAAAAGAATTTTATTTTCAAGCAAATTATATTTATGAATTTTAATTTCAAGTTGTTCTACAGCTTTATCAAGTATTCTATTCTGTTTAGCCCTTGCATTAGTACATTCTCTTGCAGATTCAATTGCTACTTCTTCAAATGTACCTTTGGCACCACGCTTATGTGATTCAACCATTACATGGCCATCAATAAATGCTTGGAAACAGCGTTGCTTTTCATCTTCTGCGCCGGCTCGAATCATTGCATTGATAAGAGGTGTTATATAAAAAGCAACTGTAATTGGAGTTACTTTTCCTCCCATTGAGAATGATTGTTTTTCACAAAGAGCTTTAAAGAAATAGTTTTTGATATTGGCAAAACCAGTATATACGATATATCTATTTTCAAGTTCTAACATTGACATCATATCAGATACAATACCAAGCGCAGCTAAATCAATAAATTCATCGGCATAATTGGTCTTATAACATTCGTCTTCATAGCGACAGAATTGCCATGTTATGCCAGCTCCGCAAAGATTTTTATTTGTATAATTATCTGATAATTGATTGTTTACTATTACCGCATGGTTTGAAAATTTAGTATCTGGTTCTACTATATGATGGTCTAAGATTAAACATTCTATTCCTTCATTGCCAAGCCGTTCTATATATTCATAATCGTTACTACCTGCATCTGGAAGTATTACATATTTAATTGGTGTATCTTTTTCTAAAAAATTAAATATTTTATCAATAGTATCTGATAATCCATGACCTTTACCTTCATGTAAAATAGGAATTATATTAATATCTTTATTGAATTTACGAAGATATTGTATGAAGATTGCGGCCGAGGTAAATCCATCTACGTCTGAATCTACTATGATACATAAGCTACAATTATCTGAATTAATAATTTTATCAAATAAAGAATTTGCTTTCTCTATATTTGTTAAATTAGAAGGATGTTGTAAAGCATCGCTATTTGGTACATTTAAAAAATAATTTAGTTCTTCTTCTGAAAGCCCCCTTTCTTTTAACAGCTCATTTATATAATTACTTTTAATATCTTTATTAACTAGCTTTGTTTTCATCTTATTTTAACTCTCCTTTTATAAAGTTTCCAAAATACTTCACTTCCCTTATCTGTAGGTGAATCTTTCATTTCTAATAAGTTCTCTCTATCATATATAAAAGAAAAATCACAGTAGGCCTGATATTTTTTACCTATTGAATATAGCTTATTAAAATAATCTTCGCTACCTTTCTTTTCTTCTTTATCAAAACATATAATAATTTCTCTTGGTCGTGCTGTTTGTAATAATAAACGTAAAGCATGTTTATTAAATTGGCTTCCACACACTGCGGCCGCACAGTTTGCAAAATCCCAGCTTTCCATTTGAAGAACTGATTTTTCGGCTTCAACTAAAAAACATACACCAGTTCTTTTAATATTTTCTTTCGTCCAATTTAATCCATATAAGTTAAGAGATAGCGGATGACTATACCATTTACCTTCTATTTGTACTGGCATATACTTTCCTACATTTTCAACTTCCCATTCATTAAGTGCTCGCCCACGTATACCAACAAGTTCTCCATCAGCATTATAATGTGGAATAATAATTTTATTTTGTGGGATAGAATAACGTATGTTAAATTTTTTCATAGTTCCTATCGTTATTCCATCTTTTAACCACTCCATCGGATAATACTTAGAAAAACAATCAATTATTCCATTTGGATAAGTAGGGAGATGTATACGCTCGGGCGCAACATACATATCTCGTATTGTTTTATATTTCTTTGGTTGAAAAGTTAAGTCAGGATTATAATTACTACAATTAAGAATAACACTATAAATATCTTTATACCAATCATAAGATATTCCTCTGCAGTCATAATAATTCTTCATAAACTGAAAAATACTCATGCTGCCGCACTCTGTGTAACATTGAAAGATATGACTATTCTCATAGTAATATAGTTTCATTGATGCTTCATCAGAATCTTCATTATGACAAATAGTTGGAAAGATTACATATCCTGGCTTTTCTATATAGTCATTTGCCCCTAATGTTTCCATTAGTTGAATAATTTTTTGTGTATCTAATTGTTCAATTATACTTTTATAATCAATCAATTACTTCACCATTATTTAACCTTTCTAATATAACTTTTAAATGTTCATCTTCATGTTCGTCCCAGCTTTTAATTTGATAATCACTTCGTTCATTGAAGTTTTCAACTGGTTCCATTCTTGAGTCAGTTATAAATAAATCTTTCTTTTTTAATGTTCCTAAGTTCATATCAGACCAGATACGAACTTGTGTCCACTCTCCACTTCTAACTTTAAATATATCAGTTACTAAGTTAGGTTTTCTATCGGGGTCATTTTCATATAATGGTTCTAATATTTCTAATTCTTCTTTTGTTGGTCGCGCCATAACTGCACCGTTATCAGCTTTATTAATAGTACTGCGGCCGCCCGCTAATGTACCTTCGTTTCTTATATCTTTATTATCATCGCCTTTTGCATTAAGTTGGGTTGACGTAAACATTGCAACATCCAATTCAACCGCCAAATCTTTTAATGCAGTTGCAAACATCAATAATACTTCATCATTTCTCAAGGCAAAGCCTTTAAATTCATTAAGTAATGATGGTCCAATGAAGATATAATCATAGAATACATATCCTATATCATGAATAATACAATTCTCACGTACAACCGTTTTTACCGATTCAATTGTCGGATTCGGCATTTTAACTAATATTAAATTCTCTTCATATTTCTCCATCAAATGAATCGCCTGAGTAATTACAGCTGATTCTCTATCTGAAAAATCTGCATATTTAAATCTACTTCTATTAATATCAGTTAAATAAGCAAGAATCATTAATCTTACTTCTTTGAATCTTTGCTCAGTAACAATAAATAAAACCTTTTCACTATTGCCAGCTTGTTCCCATTCGCAAGTAAGCGCATTATATCTAAAAGGATAAGCTAAATAACAAGCATCTGCAATTGCATTTGAAGTTTTACCTACACCACTGGCCGCAGAACGAATTGTTAATGTACCTTTTTTCGCACCATCTATAACTTGATTATATATATTACCTTGAACTGGCATACCAATTTCATATGCTGCGCCAAGCTCATTAACTAAGTTTTCTATTCCAGTTGCGGCTGTTTCAATTTCAACCTCATCGGTTGTTTCATATTTAGATTCTATTCCTAATAACTTTTTTCTAACTGTATCAGTTATATCTTTAGGAAATAAAAAATTAAATGCTTGATTAATCTCTTCTGCTTTTGGATTTGTTAAATCTTCACAATAAAATTCACTTACATCAAATCCTTGCTTTTTTAAATCTTTAAGTAGATTAAATTTCTTAAAACGATTATAATAAAAATCAAAGTTATCGACTTCAGATAACTCAATTATATCTTGAAGATATTCAATTCCATTTTTATCCTTAAATGCTTTTGCAGAAACTTGATCGGCTTCTAAAAAATTCTCTATATCTATAGGCTGTATTTTGGTTGCGCCGTTGCGATATAATCCATTAATCGCCATAAATATAGAGCGTTCAAATCTGGTAGAGAAATCAGTTAGAATGAAAGAATATTTATCCACTTCACTTAATAACTGCGGTTTCTTCATCAGACAGCCGAGTATTTGTTGAGTGTCTCTCTTATCTATCAATCTTCATCCTCCAACTCATCTAATACACTAAAGTCTACTTCAAACTTCTTCTTTTCTTTTTTCTTTACATGAACTTTTGGTCGTTCAGTGGCTTCGCGCATCTGACGTTCAATTTCTGCAATAGTTCCTTCAGACCGACGCTCTCGCGCAGCCCAATAAGCACATGAATCACTATAAATAAATGGAACTATACCGATGCCACCATGTCCTTTTTCCCAGTTTCCATGTTTTACTTCATAAAAATATTTCAATGCAAATAAGATGCCCTTATTGGTCATCTTGTTTTCTTTTATAAATTTTTTTCTTTGCGCTTCACATATGTGCCAATCATATGACACTTTTAAATCTCGTGCTATGAAGTCATAAATCATATCTATATATTCTTCATCATTTTTAAACTGAGCTTTCTTCCATTCTTCATAACACTTTCGATGATAGTAATAATTCTTAGTTGGCATTATCCAATCATCTTTTTCTTTATTAATTGGTAAATCACAAACTCTACATTTTGGCATATAAAAAACTCCTTTCTTCTTTATTATATTATAACAGAATTTGTAGAATTTGTCAAATTTAAAAAGAGTAGGATATACCTACTCTCTTTATACTTATATTATTAATTAGCCATATCTCTCATTTCAAGAAGAACTAAGAAGAATGGTTCTTTTTGGTCTTCAGTAATCTCTGAAAGTTTAAGCTTTCTACCAAAAATCATTTCAACTTTCTTCAAAATTTTCTCTGCATTTGCAGCATCTTCATTTACGAGTTTTGCCCAAATTTTCGATGCCTCTTCGCGAATCTCACTGAAGCTAAGCTCTTCCTCTTGTTTCTTTTCAATTTTATCTACTACTGTCGCGCCATCAATATCTCTTTGCTTATCAATTGCCTCATTAATAGCATCAACAAGTTCTTGATAGCCGAGTTTAATTTTCGGCGCAAGATATGGGAATCGACTGCCTGCCATTACCGTAGGTGTTTGACGAGTATAAAGCCATCTATGGCTATTACCATCATCATCCCATTCAGTAGCAATATAACCGATAATATCTACAATTTGATTTACTACTTCATAACAACGCTTTGGCATTGACGGCGCCAGAATTTCAATCTCACTATCATCAGCCGTCTTTTCTTTTCTTGTTTCAATATGTGAAATTAAAACAAGACCATAACCTAACATTGTAATTTTTCTTAAACAAGATTCAAACTCTTTCTTTGCTAATGTCCAACCTTGTCCCCAAGGAATATCACGAATTGATTGTACTCCATTTTGACTACACACAAACTGTTCACACATTTCATATGCAATAGTTGTAGTATCAATTGTAATAGTATCATACATTTCTTGAGCTTCGGGCTTTTCTAATTGCCTAAGGACCTGACGAAATTCTGACCATTTATTGACATCAACAGCTTTAATTCCGTCAATAGCATTGTAGCCTTTCTCAAAAGCAATTAAAAGATTTTTAGGAAAACGGGAAGCCATAGTGGTCTTTCCCGTTTTTGGTTTGCCATATAAAAGCAAATATTTTCCCTTTAAATCTCTTGAGATAACCGTAGGCTCAATTGATAAAATATCAATCATACGGTTTACCTCCTATTAAAATCCCAGGTCAGTGAATCCATTGCTTGTGTTCTTTGGCGGAGCTGCCTTTGAAGCAGCTCTGGACATATCCTTATCCTTCTGAGCTTCAAGTCTAATTTTTCTATCAGTAAGTGCGTTCTGAATCTCTTCATTATCAAATGCAAAATCTCCATCAAGAGGTTCCTGAGAACCACCAGTAATGATCAGATCGCTTCTATTAATAGTTCTTGTCTTTTCAATTGGCTCGCCAAAATCAACTTCTTCAATAATTGTTTCAGTTGTAGCTGAAAAGTCAAGTCTACCATTGGCCTTTACAGTATCACCAACATTCCAATATGTAGAAATTGCATCAATAACACCCTCACTCTGTGCGTACATCGGAACAACGTCAACTTTGCCACCATACTGAGGAATGACAGCATCAATTCTATATCTTCCTGTTGGCTCATCATTTTTAATTTCTTCTGCTTTATTTGCAACCAAAAATTCTGCAGTATATGTAGCCTCTGGTTTACAATCAGCTTTATTGATACGAGTTACAAAGGATGCGTTAACTCTTGGAAATGAGATAAGTCTTCCATCCTGGCTATAATACTCGTTCATACGAATACTGCCACTAGTGATACGAACTCTATCAGCACCATCTTCTCCATTTTCAGATGCAGCGATACTTACATATTCGTCCATTACTTTCTTAATTGACTCGTAAGCAGGATTTGGAGTGCCTTTATTAGTAAGCTTTGAAGCAAACATATGAACTGGAATAGCCAGCTCTTTCTCTTCTCCACTAATCTTTTGTGTAACTTTAACAATGATGTGACCACCAATTGATTCCATCATCTGTCCATTCTTATTGAACTGTCCCGGCTTGATGTCGATTTCTGAAAGAATACCTTCTACTTTACATTTGTTTTCTGCTTGTCTTAACATTAATTTTTTCTCCTGTTTATTTAGTTCTGTTTTGTTCAATCTTTCAAATAAGAATAAAGGGAGGGTTAAATAACCCTCCTATTTAATTACTTACTCGTCGTCGCTCGGAACGAAATTCAGACCTTCTTCAGTCAGAACTACATAGGTAACCGGCTTTTCTGCGCCTTCAACTTCTACCTTTTCTCTAACTGCGAGCTTTTTCTTTGTCAGGTCTGTTACATTTGCGCCTACGCTTCTCTCTGTTCTATCCAGTGCCTGTGCCAGCTCAGGGATGGAAACCTTCGCGCCATTTGCCTTTACATACTCGAATACTTCACTTGATTTTTCTGTCAGCTTCATAATTTTTTTTCTCCTTGTTAAAATAATTTTTTTTTTAAATAATAATTGTTGCGAAAGTTTTTTTCCTCAACTTTCTATAAATATTATACTAAATTTTTTAATTAAACTCAAATTTTAAAACGCTAAAATTCCGATAATTTTTGAATTTGTAAGTTTCATTGACCTTGTTCCTTGCGCACCTTTAGAAAGTAAGTTTACTTCGTTTAAATTAATCTTAATTTGCGATCTGGAAGATACAACTATTACTTCTTGTTCAGTAGTCAACGGTACAAAATCTATCAATTTATCATCATTATCTTTCAATGCGTGGATTTTACTTCCTTTAGTAGCTCTTCCTGTAATTGAAAATTCTTTTGCGGCTGTTCGTTTAATATATCCTTTTTCACTTATACTTAGGTATTCCTTAGTATTTTGTGGTACAACTTGTGCAGATACAAGTATATCATCTTTATTTAAAGTAATACCCTTAACTCCCCTTGCTATACGACCTATTGGACGTATATCCTTTGTTTCACAAACTACAAACTGACCGCGCGCAGTCATCATACCAACTCGTTCTTTGTCTACAAAAAGAATTGACACAATTTCATCATCATTATCTAAGTTTAGAGCTTTAACACCAGTTTTACGTTTGATGTTATACTCTGAAAGCTTACTTTTCTTTAAAATACCTTTTTTTGTAAAAAAGATTATGTGTTCTTTTTGTTTCTTTTTGTTAAGGAAAACAAGTTGTTTGATTTTTTCATTTGCGCCGACTTCAATTAAACTTTCAATTGGAATTACTTCTTCAAATGGAAGCTCTGAGACGGTTAAATGGAAACAGTTTCCATTGTTAGAGAAAAGTAATACTGTATCAAGATTAGTACCTGATGCAGTTGCAATTACGTATTCTCCTTTGCTCATTTTGAATTTGTTACCTACGCCACCGCGCCGCTGCGTATAGAGAGTTGATGTTGTGGTAACATAAATATTATTTTGATTTGATAGATTAATTAAAAGTTCTTGTTTTTCCGTTGGCTCTTCATCTTCTTTTGAGATATTTAAAATTTGAGTGCGGCGTGCATCACCGAATTTGTCTGCGACTTTTCGCCATCCTTCAATGAGCTGAGCGTTAAACTCACCTTCATTGTTAATTATATTATAAATAAAACCTCTTTCTTTTTCAAGTTTTAACTTTTCATTTTTTAGCTTTTCAACTTCAAGATGTGCAAGTCGAGAAAGCTTCATGTCGAGAATTGCTTTAGTTTGAACTTCGTCTAATTCATATTTTGCAGCCAGTCGCTCGCGCGCCTTCATCGGAGACTCAGACGTTTTAATTATACGAACTACATTATCTATATCTTCGATAACTTTAAGAAGAGCTTCTATAATATGAAGTCTTTCTTCAATTTTACGAAGGTCAAACTCAAAACCTCGTCTATATATCTCTTTTTCGTGGTCGATATGTGCTTGAAGCATTTCTTTCCATGTGAATACTTTTGGAAAGCGACCTTTGTCAAGCATTGTAAAATTAATTGAATAGTGTGATTGGAGAGAAGTATTTTTGTATAAATATTTGAGGACTTTATTTGGGTTTGCTCGTTTGGTAAGGTAGATTTTAATTAATGCAGTTTTACCAGTGAGGTCATTAAATCTATCTACTCCTGGATTTTCTTCGCTATTAATAATGTTTTCTAACTCACCGCAAATTGTATTGGTATAAACTGAATAAGGAATTTCAGTTACAACAAAACAATTTTCTTTTTTGTCATATTCTACTACACTACGCAGTTTACAAGCAAAACCATTGCCCTTCTTCATAGATTCTTTTACTTCATCTTCATTTAGTAACACCGCGCCGGTAGCAAAATCAGGTGCAATATATATCTCATCAAAACTACATTCTGGATTAAGTAAAAGATGTTCCAGAGCTTGGTTCATTTCTTTTAGATTGTATTGAGGTACAGAACAAGCCATACCAATACCAATCCCCATTGTTCCATTACATATATTGTAATACCCTTTTGTTGGCAAGACAGCAGGGTATTGTTTAGTGTTATCATAGCTATCTCTCCATTCATCAATTGTATCTTTATTTATATCTGTAAAAAGCAAATTAGAAACTTTTGATAAGCGACTTTCAGTATAACGCATTGCGGCCCAGTTACCTGATTCAATTAATGAACCAGCATTACCTTTTACATCTACAAGCGGATAACGCATAGCAAAAGGCTGACCCGCGCGCATTATAACACCTTCACATGAGCTGTCGCCATGAATGTAGAAGTCAGCCATCGCCATACCAACGGCATTTGCAGTTTTCTTATATGGCTTATCATGTGTGAGTTTATTAAGTAACATTGAATAAAATATTTGACGAGCAGATGGCTTAAGACCATCGCGTACATCAATAAGGGCGCGGTTCTGAAGAACTGCACCGCTATATTGTATAAAACTGTCTTCGATAATTGGTTTTAAATTGTTCATTTATTCTCTCACTTTGCTAAAATCCACTTTGTCCATTATAAATTCACGTCTTGGTTCTACATTTTCACCCATTAGTTTATAAAGTAAGTCAACCGCTTTTCCATCGTATTCTAATACGTCTAATCTTTGATTATTCATATCAAACATTGATGCTTGAGCGGTTTCTGCAGGAAGTTCACCCAATCCCTTAGCTCTTGTTACTTCACCTTTTACCTTATTTCTTACCTTATTAAATTCATCATCAGTAAAGTAATAAGATTCTTTACCTTTATTGTTTACAATATAAAGTGGTGAACGTAACCAACAAAGCCTTCCTTCTCGTATAAATTCTGGTGCGAGATATTGTAAAGCCGCCATTATCAAAAGTGCAATATGAGCGCCATCACTATCAGCGTCTACGCAAATACCAAGCTTTCCGTATCGTAATTTCTTATTATCATACTTACCTGGCACAATATTCATTGCACTCAAAAGTAATTTAATTTCTTCGTTATTAAAAATTTTTTCTTCGGGATTAGAAAGACAATTAATAATTTTTCCTCTAATCGCAAGTAATCCATATTTTGTATAGTCTCGAGCTTGCGCGATACCACCCATAGCAGAATTACCTTCTACTACAAGAAGTGTTGAATTTTGTCCAAGAAATTCAGCATCTTTTAGTTTATCTGATGCAAATACTTTTTTCTTCTGATTCTTTTCAATTTCTTTTGAGGCTTCAAGAACTTGTTTTCGCGCACGCTCTGCGGCTCGTTCAGCTTTTAATTCTTTAGTTAATAGTTCTACTATTGAATCAAATTCACTTATATATCTACGACTAAAATCATCTAACATCTGTCCAGTAGCTCGTTGGGCAAGACCGCGAAGTTCAGGATTATTAACTTTTGTTTTTGTTTGATTTGCAAATGATGGATTGGGAACTTTACAATTTACAACGTAAAAAAGTCCTGACCTTGCAACCTCAGGAGTAAATTCGCCCTTAAATTTTTTCTTAAAAAAGTTTGTAATAGCTGTTTTTACACCTGTAAGTGAAGTGCCACCTTCTGCATTGGCAAGTCCATTAGTAAATACATACCAATGTTCATTGCGGTCAGCCGCCCACTGCATAGCAACCTCACATTCAATTCCATTTTCTTCTATTTTAATATATAATGGAGTCTTATGAATTGGTTTTTTAATTGAATCTTTTAAGAAATCTAAAATTCCATTTTCTGACTTATATACTACATGTTCATTTGTAGTTTTATCAAGCAAATCAAAAGTTACTCCTTTAGTAAGATATGACCAGTTACGACACATCTTTTTTATATCTTCAAATTTAATTTCAATTGGTTCAAGATTATATACTTCAGCAGATGGTTGAAAAGTTACTAATGTACCATGCTGTTCTGGGTCGTTATCTACTACATAAAAATCTTGTTTAATGCCATCTTTTAAAATTAGTGTCGCAAGTTTGCCATCTCTCATTGAACTTGCAGAGAAATAAAAAGAAGATAAGGCCACACCTTTACTACCTATACCATTCATACCAGCAACATTTTGGTAAACTTTTTCATTAAATTTCCCACCCGTATGCGGCATAGTATATATAGCTTCCATTGCTTCTGTTCCATCTTCTCTTAAACCAAATGGAACGCCACGTGCATTATCTAAAATACTAATAAAGTTGTCTTTTCCTAATTCTACTACAATTGTATCACCAAAGCCCATAGTCATTTCATCTATTGAATTGGTAATAATTTCACGCACGCATTGAAGTACACCTTGATTGTCTGCACTTCCCATATACATAGCTACACGCTCACGCACAGCATCACGGAAGCTTAATGTTTCAATATCTTTTGCTGTATAAGTCATTCTTGTTCCTCGTCGTATTTTTCTTCCTTTTCTTCAATTCCATCGTCAGCTAAAAAATAAATTTTAGTTTCAATTAATTTGCCTTTGTTTTTTCCGGAAACCGATTTTGTTTTCCAAAGGTGGACCGTTGCTTCATCTGATGCAATAAAAGTTAGCTTTTTTCCTTTATAATTATCAATAGTAATTGTAATTGAATTTTTATTCATTTTCAAATTTTCTCCTTAGTTTAATATGAATAGATGGTTCGGTAATAACAAATGAATCAGAAAGTGTTATTGAATCACACCTAATGTTATTTACTGTGTACCCCTCTATAATTAAATCGGCCATGCGTACAATACAATCATCTATTTCTCTTTCTGTAATATGAAATTCAATTTCTGATACTTTTTCTTTAAGCATATTTATTCTCCTAAAATGGTACTTCATTTTCTAAATATTCGTCTATGTCTACTGCGGGCGGGATAAATTTATCAGCCGGTCGCCAACGCCATCCCCAATTTTCCCATATGAGAAAATAAGTTTGATGGAATGTATCTTCACAATAGGTATCAAGAACAGTATAAATTTTTCCACTATCAACCCTCTTTACTTTGAACATTATACCTTCCTTTCTGCATATCAGAAAGCATTTTTATTAAAGTTTTTTTATCACTTTCGTGTGTGTATTCATTATCTAATAAATTTGATAAGGCTTTACTAAATAATAATGCTTCACATATGCTCATTTTAGCTTCTGCTGATTTAACATATCCTTCTTTATTACAAATAAGTTTAAAATCCATTTATTTTTCCTCGATAATTTCAAAAATATCACATTCTGGAATTAAAGCACAACCACCCCAACTTCCATGTATTTGTCCCATGTCATCTATTTTATCGACGACGCCTTCTTTACCAGCATACTGTGGCTCACCATTCATATCAATGATTTTGATTTTATCTCCGATTTGTACTTTCATAAGACCTCTCCTATTTACATTCTACTTTTATTCTATATTAATTATATCATATTTCAAAGAAAATTGCAAATTTGAAGAATTAATTGTTGTGATTGTTACTTAAATAAGAAGGATTAGTTTATAAGAAATAATTGGGAGGTCATACAAATGACAAAACAAGATATTATTAATTATGTAGTAGAAACACCTACTAATACAAATAAAGCAATTTTATCTGATTTACTTGATGAATTTGCAGTAGGAGACAACAAGCAGGAAATTGAACTTTCTGCAACAGAAAATAGAGTATATACACCAGATAACGGAAAGGTTTATAAAAAAGTCACAGTTAATGTACCTGTACCAGAATTAATTGAACTTACAATTACTGATACTAGTATAACTGAATACACCGCACCAGAAGGAAAAGCATATAGTAAGATTACAATTGAATAATAAAAAGAGAGCTTAAATGCTCTCTTTTTTTATTCCCAATTTACAATTTTCTTTTTCTTTTTCTTTTTTGATGGCATCTTTGCCCAAATAAGAAAATCTTTTGCTCTTGTAGCTGATACATAGCATAAGCGCGCTTCTTCATCATTATATGCTCTTATATTATATGACAACACATACGGAGCTTCCATACCTTTTGCGCTATGGACAGTTAAAATTTTAATTGTATTCTCTTTTAGCCTTTCTTGAATTTGAGAATTAGTAAGTTCTGATTGTTTAAAGGTATCTGTAGGAACTCCTTTCTTTTCTAATAAAGACTTAAACAATTCTATATCTTTATTTGTCCTGCATAAAACGAACCAATCTTTCCATTCTGCGCCCAAGCCATCAGATACTTTTATAAGCGTTTCTATTGCTTCAGATGGTGTATAATTCCCTTCTATCACATGACTCGACCATTTTGAATCTCTCATAGAAATAGAATCATCTTCATAAGATGGTCCAAGCCTATAAAGAAACTTTTTTGCAAAACGTAAAATATCAGGTACATTACGATAATTTTGTCGCATATAATATGTTGTTATATCTGGCCGCTGTGTAAGTTTAATTAAATAATTTGGTGCAGCTCCGTTAAATCCATATATGCTTTGCCTTATATCTCCACAATACATAAAGTTATCTGGATTAATAAGCTCAAAGAATTCAAACTGTAGCTCCGTTGAATCTTGTACTTCGTCAACAAGCAAATGCTCTACATGTTTTAAACAACTTGGATTTTGTTTAATTTCTTCAAATAAATCATCAAATCTTTCTTCTTTAATAATTTGTGTTGTGTCTACTGCGCCGCCTCGTAAGAGATAATTACAGTAAGAATGAACTGTTCCGATAAATAAACCCTGCGGCTGTCCTAATCGTTCATACATTACTGAAGCTGCATTATTTGTAAAAGTAATGGCTACAATTTTAAAAGGGTCTACACCTTGGTCTAATAGGTATCGTAATCTTTCTACAATAACCATACTTTTACCTGATGCAGCTGCGCTAGCAACTACAACATGTGGATTTTTTGTTGTAACAATTTGACTTTGAAACGAATTTAAATTTTTGTTCATAATGTTTTTTTCATGCGCCATCAACTGTCGTTGTGGCCTCCTTTTTAATTTATTTCTTATCACCACTAAGGGTGTTAAGTCCAAATTTATTGCTCTTATAAAAGTCAATATAATATGATTCTCTTTCTCTTAATTTATCTTTAGGAACAACTTCTAAAATCTGCCACAGAAATTGCTCAGGTCCGTCCTCATACATTTTCTTATGTAACATAGAAGAAGCTAATGTTCCAATTCCTAAAGCAGAGCGCGTGTGTTCTTGTAAACGCTTATCAAAAGAGGTTGTCTGTCCTATATACATCTCTAACGTCTTCATTCTTGTAGCCATATAAACACAACTTACATCGCCATTAGGTAATAATCTTTTGCGTAATTCGGCTAATGGTTTTTGATAGTATCCATTCCATATTACTTTATTAATTGCTTCAGGATGGCGAAGGCGAGGTGCTATATCTCGTAAAATCTTTATATCATCTATATCTTTCGGATCAATTTTAATTCTATAAAAGTCTTGTTGTTCTTCTAACTCCCTTTGTTTACGAATTTGTTCATTTATGGCAGCGCGCTTACTACGTTCTTCTTCAAGTTCAGTTTGTAATTTATTTAGTTCAGCTGTAAGATTAATTTTATTTTGTTCCATTTCTGAAAGCTCATTATTATATAAACTAGAACGAATTTCTCTATATTCTACTATACTAGCATCTACAAGTAATTGCTTTCGTTTTTCATACTCTTCTGCGGCTGAATCAATTTCTTTTATTTTACCACTACGATATAAATCTAAGTCTTGATTGACTTCATCATAACGCTTCTCTTTTTCTTTTAGCGTTGACTCTAAGCCGCCAATTTTTAAATTAAGTTTTTCCTCTTCAGCTTTCCACTCTTCTTTGAAGTATTCTTTTAATTCTTCTTTTTTTAGCTTTTCTAATTCATATTTTTCATTTTGTATTTTTAATAATGTTTTGGTTCTTATCTTATAATTTGATATTAATATAATAATAATTCCAATACAACAAAGAAGAATAATACAAAAAATTAAATAATAATTCATATTATACTCCTTTATATATATATTTTTATTTTCTCTTTCTATTATATTATATCAAATTTTATGGCTTCTTGTCAAATTTTTATGGCGTTGCCAATCCTGGTCATTTTTCCAACGATTTCGTGCCAAAAATTTTTCTTGGAAAATGTCATCTGCGGTAGATAAATTTTTAATTTCCCAATAGGGAATTATATAAAGTGGAATATTCTTTGCTAAACAATAACTTATTTTACGCCTATCTCTTTCTTTTGCGCTTTCGAATTCTGCGCGAGAGTGATAGAAGTTTGGAACATAGCTATAGTGTCCTTCTCCATTGACTTCTATAATGGCTCGGCCGCCATCGACATAAAAATCAAAACGATATTTTCCCTTTTTTAAATCTGAAAAATGTTTTTCTCTTTTAAATTTATATTTTCCTTTTTGCAATAACTTAATAATTTGTTCTTCGTACTTACTCATAACTCATCCCTCCTCTAAAAAGTGAAGTTTTGTTTGGCAAACTCTACTTATTATTGATAGAGAAGTGTCCTGGTAAGGATAGTTTGGAGGGGAACATGACTTTACAACAGATAAACGACATAGCTCAAGTAGGAGGGTTCAGTCTTTTAATTATCCTTTTGGGGATGATTAAAATACCACATATTGAAATTAATTTTTGGAGATGGCTTGGAAGAGGTTTTGGCAGAGTGATCAATGATGAAGTTTTAACTCAAGTTGCAGAGTTGAAAAAAGATTTAGATGGATTTAAAAGAGAATCTGAATTAGAGAGGGTTCGTCAAGCAAGACAGCGTATTTTACGTTTTAATGATGAAATACTTTTTGAAAGGCGTCACTCTAAAGAACATTTTGATGAAATTTTAGATGATATTACTATATATGAAAGATATTGTCGTGAACATAAAGAATACGAAAATAATAAAGCGATATTAGCAATATCAACTATTAAAGAGGTATATCAAGAGTGTATGGATACTCATGATTTCTTAACATATAATAAGAAAATGAGTTAAAATAAATTTAGGAGTAAAAGGAAATGGGAGACTTTACAGGTTTCACCTTTGGCAATTGGAGAAGTTCTGATTGGGAACAAAATTTAGAGGTATTAAGAGTTTCTGGTGGTGATAGATATAATGAGGAATTATATCCAGAAATTAAAGATATAACCGCTGAAGTTCCAGGAGTTAATGGAGAATATTATTTTGGAAGTAATTACGGATCAAAAAAAATTGATATAGAAATTGCTTTTGATTCGTTAACTGAGGCGCAATTTAGAGAATTAAGAAGAGTCTTTGGAACTACAAAAGTTAAAGAACTAATTTTTGATGAGCGCCCATATAAAAAATATATGGCAAAACTTGAAAGCCCAATTGAACTTTCTTATGTTTGCTTTGATGAACCGATTAAAAGGGTTAGTACTACACCTGAGCCTGGTTTAAGGGTAATACGTGGAGAAGAAACGATTGTAGACGAAGAAACTCAAGAGGAAACAGTTGTTCCTACTTGGGAACGTGAATCGATTTATCCATACGTAATAGAAGAAGGTACTCAACGAATTTATAAAGGCGAAGGAAAAATAGCTTTTGTTTGTTATTTTCCATTTGCGAAGTCGGTTTACAAAGTTTTACCAGAGGGAAGTACAGATTGGGCTATTTCTAGTGGAATTTTATCGGCAGAAGAATATGAGAGGTTTGATATATACGATAGTGAAACTGGGACAATTAATATATATAATCCTGGTGATATAGAAACTGGTTTTCGTTTATATCTCCCCGCCGCAATAGCTCAAACGGGAGTAACTTTAAATTATAAACCAGACGGTGAAAATGTAGTTGCTTCATTAGTAATTAATCCAATTACTTTAAAGACTAATGTAGGTAATCTTACAGATATAGGAGTAGTAATAGATACTACAAATGAAATAATAGCAGGTGTTTCACAATTTACTATTGACTCAATTATCACAACATCAAATAATATTTATAATGAATATGTTAATGCAGGTTATTTTTTCCATTTAGAACCAAGTTCATTAAGTGATGGTGCGATTTTAGAAATTGAAGGTGGTGCGCAAGGTATAAAAATTTTTTACGACTATCTTTACTTTTAGGAGGCTTAAATGGGTGAGCGATTAATAAAACCATATGAAATTTCCGTTTGGGAAGATGTGCTTACCCAAGACGGAGACGAAAAAAAATTTATAGAAAAAAAATTGGCCGTCATCGGCTCCAATACAATGACGGGGTTAAATAAAGTATATAACCCCGTTTTTAATAAGAAAGCTAATGGAGAAAAAACTTTAACTTTTTCTTTAAAATATAAATACTTTGACCCATATATGGGTAATGAGGGAGTTATTAATCCTTTTGTAAATTTACTAATTAATGAGCGTAAAGTTAAGCTTAATTATGATAATCAGTGGTATGAATTTATTGTTAAAGATCATAATGAGTCAAGCGATGGATATGAATGGACTTATACTTGTACTGATGCTTTTATTCTTGAGTTATCTAAGATTGGATATAATTTAACTTTTGATTCGGAATTAAATAATAATCAAGGTACTGCTTTCGACCTGGCGCAGAAGACGTTAGTAAATACGGATTGGCAAGTTGGTGGAGCTAATGTAGGGAAACAGCTTGTAGCTGAACCAATTTATAAGGCAAGTTTAGTTTCTACTACTGGTATTGAAATTATTAATGCAAGTGGAACTTCAGAAGAGCCACCTACTGCGCCGGCGTCAATATATTTATTTTATAGCTATGTAAAAAATCAAAGTGGCAAATTTGTACAGTTTATTGTTCGTGATGATAATAGACAATATATTATTGATGATAAGAATGTAATTACTGATACTAATTTTAGAATTACTACTGATTTAGTATTTAATAATAATCAATTTGAAACTGCAAATGGTACGGTTGTTATTACTTTAGGTAATATTGAAAATAAGTATCAAGCCAATCGTTTAGCCTATGGACAACTTAATACATACGATTCTGTAATGGAACGTACGGTTGACCGTTTTAAAGTTGATGGTGGCGATAAAGAAATTTATAGATATATAGATTATACTTATACAACTTCTAATATTATAATGAATTATTTCACCAATGGTGAAAATTTCAATATGTTAGAAGATGGTTCATTACAAGGTTGGAATCCTTATGTAGATGTTGAGGAAGGAGATCCAGTTAATAAACTTGAAATGGTTACTCGACCAGAGCTTGGAACTGGTAAAGAATTAGCTGATATTTCTACTCTTTCACAAATCGAAGGATTTTTAAAAGTTAAATTTAACGGTGCGCTTACTCAGAATTACCAGAATGCGGTTTATAATAGTGGTGTTGAAAATCATGCTTCATCTATTGAATCTATTTCAAAAGGTGAAAAGTTTGTATTTAGATGGCGCGCGGGTGTAAGAGATAACAATTTACTTCCTGAAGAAAGTGATTTAAAGAAGCTTCAACCAGCACAGACTTTGAGGATGTTGGTTGCAAAGTATACACAAGATACTCCAAATAGATGGAGTTATTATTATAAACATATTGACCCGAATAATATTATTCTACAATTTGAAGGTACTCCACAGATAGTTAATAACTATGTTTCTGGTGGTACTTTAGTAGAAATTACAGAAATTAATGAGCAAACTGGACAAGAAGTTGGAACTGGTAAATATGAATATGTAATTGACGGAGTTGTTCAGACACCATCAACGAAATATATCTATATAGATAAAGATACAAGCACTGAATATGTTTGGGATGCGGCAACAGGTAATTTTAATAGTGATACTTCTAAATATCTTCCATATTATTATTTAGTAGCTACAGCAAATCAAGCTTTACCTGGTGCTACTTTAAAAGATGTAACAGAAAATATTGGCATTTTTATTTATAGTAATAATATAGAAATGTCACAAATAGTAGTAAATGATTCGTTTGAACCAGAGCCTGGAGAAACAGCGGATTATCCTACAGAAGTAGCAGAAACTATTGAACCTAAGCGTGGAACTGTAATTAATGTAACTTATACAAGTAATTCTTCTCACACCTATCAATTTACAGCTGGTACTACTAATAAAACAGCTGCGGCGTGTCAATATGATGCAGCGACTAATACAATTGATTTTAATGATGGAGCTGGTATTCATAGCTATACAATTACTTATCAGAAAATAAAACCATATTATATTCAAGATATTCAATTTACTCGTTTTGTTGCTGACGGTGCCGATGCTACTGGAAATACACCAGTATTAATTGGTAATATACCAACAGCTATTTCTACAGCGACAGAATATTATTATGTAAAACCAGACGAAGGTGATACTAAAGAAGATATAGTAACATATTCTTCTTTAGAAGAGCTAAAAGAAGCCGAAAGTATAGTTGAAAATATTTTACCTATGTATAATGAAAATTCGGAAAAATATCTTTCAATTAGTGCTTCTCAATCGAATTGTTTTAATATATTACAAACAATTGCAGAAACTTTTGAGTGTTGGGTTGATTTGGTTGTTGGCCACGATGATAGTGGATATATTACCTATGATAACAGTGGTAAGCCGAATAAATTTGTATATTTAAATGAATATGCTGGCAAAGATAATTGGGCTGGTTTTAAATATGGAGTTAATTTAGATACAATAGAAAGAAATATTAATTCCGATGAAATTGTAACTAAATTAATTGTAGACCAATCTCAATCAGATTATGCAGATGAAGGATTTATTTCTATTTCTAATTCTCCATCTAATACAAGTGGAGAATCATATATTTTAAATTTTGATTATTATTATAATCAAGGTTTGTTAGATAGAGAAGAAGCTGAATCTGATAGATTGCAATTTATTTCTGATGCCGCTACACTTAATACTCAGTTACAAGAAAAAGAAAAACAACGTCGTGAACTTGAAGCCTCATTAACTGAGCTTGGTAGTAATCGTAATGTTTATACTGGTTTGATTGAGTCGGCGCAAGACATGAAGACTAGTGCGCTCGGTGAATTTGAGCTTTTAACGGGTAAAACTTATGAAGAGTATAAACAAGAGCATACAACAATAGAAGAAGATGAGCAATTAACAGAAGAAGAAACAATTTATAGTATACTTGGAGAATTATATGTTAGTTCTGCTACTATAAATAATTATTCTGGATTGTTATCTAATTTAGAACAAGAATATTGGTTGGTTAGAAAACAGCTTCGTGGTTCTGAAAATTATAAGGTTAAAATTTGGACTGGTAAAGATATAGAGCAACAACGTCATGTGTTTGTTGAATTAAATGATTATTTACCAGGATTTAAATTTACAATAGGTAGCTATACAGGAACTTCTACTACAAGTAAAAAATATTTTGATAGACAAACTGATGAAACTGTAATTACTTTTGAAGCTCCAAGCGGTTTTACGATTACGCCAACTACATATAATATTGTTGACGGCGCGAATGGAGTGTATTTTAAGATTATATCTGATGAATCATTCTATGGTGTAGAAGATGATATTGAGGAGCTTTTACATCAAAAAGAAGATTTAATCAATGCATTTAATAATAAATATAGTCGTTTTATTCAAGAGGGTACATGGAGTTCAACCGATTATATTGATTCTGAGCTTTACTATCTTGATGCGTTACAGGTTTCTAATACCTCGGCGCAACCGACAGTTTCGTATACAATTAATGTAGTTGAAATTAGTGAGCTTGAGGGATTTGAATGGTATTCTTTTGATGCTGGTGATAAATCCTACGTAGAAGATACTGAGTTTTTTGGTTGGGTTAATATAAATGGAGTTTTGACTCCGGCGCAAGAAGAAGTAATTGTATCTGAAATTGAATGGCACTTGGAAGAACCCGATAAGAATGTTATAACTGTTCAAAATTATAAAACACGATTTGAAGATTTTTTCCAAAGAGTTAATGCGACAGTTCAAACAGTGCAATATAATGAAGCTACTTATGCAAAAATTAGTAGTTTACTTGATGCAAATGGAACTATTAATCAAGATGTATTACTTGAATCTTTAAATAATGTTAGTGGTAGACAGTATAGTTTAACCGGCGACGGCTCAGTAAGAATTGATGACGACCAAATATACATTAAAAATTTGACTAATCCAGCGAACTGTGTTATAATTAATAGTGAAGGAATAAGAGTGTCCTCTGATGGTAGTCAAAATTATACTACAGTTATTAATGGACAAGGAATTAATATTGGTGCTGTTTATACTGGAACCCTAAATACAAATGAAGTTATAATTGGAAGTAGCGATAATCCAAGCTTTCGTTGGGATAAAGCTGGGATAAGTGCTTATAAATCGGGACAAGATGGAATTTATGATTTACAAACTTATGTACGTTACGACCAGTACGGTTTATACGGTATCAAAGAAGGCGGTTCCTTTAAGGCGCAAAATTTACAAGACGTACTCGATAAGGCGCATTTTGCGGTAACTTGGGACGGATTTTTTATAAAAAATTCTTATGAGGACGGCGGCAGAGTTAGTATTACATCAGATAATGATTTCCAAGTTATTGATGGCACAAATACTGAAAGAATTAAAATTGGTTCTTTAGGTGTTGATAGTCAAACCAATGAACGTATTTATGGAATTAATATTAGTGATAAAGATGGAAATTCTGTTTTAAATACTGATAATGATGGTAATATTACTATAACTGGTACTTTAAATGCTACCGCTGGTGAATTTAGTGGTTTAGTACAAGTTGGCGATGGAGAACCTCATATTAATATTGATGGAGCTAATGCTTTAATTAGTACTTCTGATTATTCTGCTAGTTCGGGTTGGATGATTAATGCTGATGGAGATGCAGTTTTTAATAATATTACTGCGCGAGGAGCGATTAAGACAACTGTTTTTGAATATGCAGAAATTCAAGCTATTGGTGGTATATTTATTTTTAGACCATCATCTACTATACGCTCAGCCGCAATTGATGGAAATAATTTAGTTTTAAGTGTTGAAAAACCATTATTATTTAAGGTGGGTCAATGGTGTAAGGTTAGTAATTATATTGGTAAAGACCAAGAACCAATTGATACACAGCCAATTTTATTAAATAATGGCTTAACTCATGTTTATAGGGTAGAAAGTAAAGAAACAATTGGTGGGATAACTTATATTACTTTACTTGACGCTGCGGCAATGGTTGAAGGTAATGATGCGATTGTTAGTGACGTAACTGATTTAATTGGCGGCGCCCTTATAGATATGGGTAATAAAGCTGGTACTTCTAACTATGGTATTGGTATTAATAGCTCTGATAATACTGTTAATTTACCAGCTCGTGCGATTAGTTTATTTGAAACTGTAGTTGATGAAACACAAGAGCCTAAAATTAGTTATAATTATAGAGGAATTTTAGGTACTTTACCATCTATGAGTTCTGGTGTAAATTCAAATGTATATCAGTATATGCAAGGAACTCAAGGTATATATACTGATAATATGTATATTGGTGATGGAAATCAATATATAGCTTTTTATACTGATGGAAACTATCAAAAACAATTAAAGATTAAAGCTAATACAATTGTTTATGAAGTAGATGGTCAAGGTAATGAAACTACTTGGGAAGAACATATTAATAATGAAATAGATGAACAAATACCAATTAGAGTGGAAATTGTTTCTAGTGCTGGCGAATTGTTTGTTCGTGAAGATATACGCACTACATTAACTTGTTACGTATATAAAGGCACTAATGAAATAACAAATCAAGTAACTAAATTTACTTGGAGTAAATATATTATTAATTCAAGCGGAACAAAAGTAAAAGATGAAACATGGGCTAGATTGTCAAGTGGACGACAAATTACAATAGGTCCCGAAGACGTAGCGTCTAAAGCGATCTTTGAATGTGAAGTTGAATTTTAGGAGGAAATATAATGGCAACAACAAGTTATGGTTCAATAACAATTGTTGATATTACAGATGTAGGTGATTTTTCTGTATATCCACAAGCTAATAAAGCACAAACACAAATTTATAATCCAGATCAAAGTGGTAATTTAGCCTATACTCCAAGTTGGTATGGAACTAATAATGAATTAGTAATTACTCCTGTAGCATTTTACGCTGGTAAAAATAAAACTAGTGTTGCTACATATTCTTGGAAAAAATATGTTAACGGCGTAGAAACAAATTTTACTGCAAATGAAATAGTAGCTAATACTACAAGACATGAAAGTTTAACAATAAATGCTAATATATTAACCACAAGTAATCCGATGGTGACTTATGAAGTCACTGCTTATTATTCTTCTCCAGAACTGGGAGAGACGCCATTAGAGGCGGTAGGAAGAATTGATTTTTCATTAATTAGTCAGGGTAATTCGGTTGCGTCAGTAAATATTACTGGAGATAATATATTTGCTTATGATGCAATAGGTCAACTAAAAGCTAGTGGTTCGGATCCAATTTTATTAACTGCAACTTATTATCATGTTACTGCTGTTGGTTGGAAATATAAATCAGGATCAAGTTGGGTAACTTATCCATCAACTTATAATGGAACCACTCCTACTACTACCACTGGTAATACGCCCACTTTAAAAGTATATGCGCAACAAACCGATGATGGTACTTCGTCTGGTAACTTAATTTTTGTAGATGATAAGTTAACCATTAGATATGAGGGTACAGATGTAAATAATCAAACGGTTTATGATGAATTTACTATTGTAAAATTAAGAGATGGTGGTATGATTGCTACAGCAACTTTGACAAACGATGATCAAATGATTCCTGCTGATAAAAATGGTCACGCATCAAGTGGAGCTTTTGGTGGTGCCACCACTACAAAAATTACTATTTATGATGAAAACGGTAATGACGATACAAGTAGTTGGAATATTGCTATTTCTGCTACCACTGGTTTAACCTATGAAAAATCAACAAATGGTACATCATGGAGTGCTTCATCTGCATCTGGTAATAATTATACTTATGTAAAAGTTACCGGTATGACAGATGCAGTAAGCACAGGTAGTATTTTATTTACTTGTACACATCAAACTGATCAAAGTGCGCCACGTATTGAAAAAACTTTTTCACTTGTTAAAATTAATGCTGGACAAGATGGAGAAGATCCAGAAATATATAATATGCAATCTGATGTAGTTGCAGTTAATAGAGCGAAGAATGCTGATGGTACTGGAGGAGCATATACTCCGACTTCGGTTACTTTTACTGCTTATAAAACTGTTGGTAATACCACCTCTGTTTATTCAAATGGATTTATTCGAGTATTTGCCGACGATGTTATAAAAGATACTAGTACTACTGCTAGAGGCAGCGTAACATATACAATGAGTACTAGTCCTGGTGCACAAGTTATAAGAGCAGTACTATATAATGAAAATACTTTTGTTAATGAATTAGCTTCTCAGTCTGCAATAGTAACTAATGATGGTAATAAAGGTGCAAATGGACAGAATGGTCTTGGTGCGATTAACGTAGTAATTGATAATGAACATAGTGGATTAAATTGTAATGCTAATAATAAAACTACCTCAAGTCAATCAATAGTAATTCATTTTACTGGTTATCAAGGGACTACTTCTCGTTCTACTACAATTTCTAATCCGACGTTATCTGGAATTAGTTATCAAAGTGGTGGATCAACTATTACTTCGATTACTGGTGTAGTTTCAGGTAATACAATTACATTTACTATTCCTTCTAACGCCACTCTCGCGGCAAGTGGCTCAGCAGAATTATCATTTGGAGTATTAGGACAGCATTATAATAGTAGTGGTACATTAGTTGATGATAGTAGTAGAACCACTATCACAAAATTATTTACCTGGAATCGTAATGCTGCGCCAGCAGAAGCGGTTACGGTAGTAATGGAGTATCCGAATGGTCAAGTATATCAAAATAATACTGGTACACTTACAGTAAAAGCTATTGTATATGATGGAAGTTTGCCAATTGATCCGCCAAGTAATGCTACCTATGTATGGCAACAATATGATGGAACTATTTCTGGCGATGATAAATATGGCGCTTTAAAAAGTGGTGCTAGTGCAAGTGGTAATACTTTAACAGTTGATGCTACTGCGGTTGATAGCTATGCTTCTTTTAGAGTTACAGTAACTTATCCAACCGGCGGAGCTACATACAAAGCTTTTGCTTCATTAATTGATAAGTTTGATCCGCTACAAATAACTGTTCATTCAACACTTGGTACGCAAATTAAAAATGGACAAGGATATGGAGCATTATTTGTAAAGGTTAGAGAAGAAGGAGATGAAATAGATGAAATTCCTTTAAATATTGAAGCAGTAACCGCAACTTCTCAAGCTGATTCAAATGCTACTTACTGTATTTTATGTGTTCAACCAACTTCTACTACTGGTACAGACGATACAGTTGCTAGTAGAGGAAGTGCGACTCTTTATAAAAAAACAAATAATACTTGGGCTGCAGTTTCAAATTATGATTGTACTTATGCTTGGACATATCATGATATAAATGGTAATACTTTAGGAACTGGAGATAGGAAACCGGCAACTTCTGGAAAGTGTATTTATATAGATGCTAGTTTGATTAATTCGAAAATTACAGCAGACGTAACTGTTACTAAAAGTTAATAAGATAAAGTTTTATTATGTACGATATAGTATAAATAAAAATTGAAATTAAGGAGAATAATAATGTCACAAATATCACACGGTACTATTACTGTTACTGATATAACAGATATTATAGATGTTTATTTACAATATGGATTAGCTTTAGCAAACGCGACTGTAACTAATTCATATACTTTTAATGGAACTGGCGAAGTAGGGTGGAGTACAACTTACCCTACTTGGGTTTCAGGTTATCAAATTTGGGTTAGAGAAGTAACTGTAAAGGAAGGAATTGTAAGTCCAGAATATGGTACGCCATATTTAGATAAGGCGGTTAATCAAATTAATACAAATTATGTTAATTTAAGCGATAAATTAAAAACCTTTTTTTATCCTGGGGATATAAATCATAATTATTCTGGAGCTTTTGCAGTTAGTAAAACAGAAAATGATGGTTTAAATACTGCAAATGCAGATACATACGGCTTTAATACTAGAGTTGCAACAGGATTAATTAGTATGGGATATAATAAAATTCCTTTATTAGAAATGGGGTTATTTGAAACTGGAACTCCAACTAATGGAATTAAATTATATAGTCCAATTTTAACAAATGGAGTAATTACTAATCATCGTTTGGATGCAACATTAAGTACAGATGGTTTAAAATTATTAAAGGGTGGTATTGTAGCAGGTGATTATGCAGCTGGACAAAATGGATATATTTATTTATCAACTGAAAATGGTCCTCGTATATCAATTAATGGATTTACTCCTGGTACAGGACAAAATGATCCCCAGTGGCGTGCAATTATTGGAACTAATTTTGGGGTATTAAGTGATGGCTCTTTATATGCATCAAATGTAAAAGTAGGCGGAGAGATAACTGCAACTACTGGTAGTATTAGCGGATCAGTTACAATTGGTGGGACAAAAACCGCTACGACAATTTTAAATGATATTGAAGAGGCCGGGACTAAAGCTTTAAATTATATTACATTTATAGGAGATGGTGGTATTAAAATTCATCCGTATAATGCGACTCAAGGGCAAACCGTTACAAATGACTATGTTCAAATAGATAGCGCTGGTATGATTGTCGTTGAGAACAATAAACAAAGAGCAAAGTTTGGCTCTGCTACTATTATAGGAAAGCCATATGTAGCCAATGCAAATGATAACGAGTCTCATATAGAGTTAGATTATCATTCTTTAAAATTTGCAGATAAGGAAGGCAACGAGTATTTTTATGTAAGCGATTTAAGAGATAGCACGGGGAAAGCTGTTTTGACAGAAACTTTTTCTGGAGATGGCTCATCTACGCAATTTACATTGAACTATCGCTCTGTTCAAAATTATGGCACTGTCACGGTTATATCTGCAACAGTTGATGGAAATGCTGTCACATATACAACTTCTCAAGGTGCACTTTCGGGCAACGTAAAGGTCATTATCACACCAGCACCAGCGAACGAAGCAGAGATCATAATTACGTATGAGTACACAGGACCGCTTGCAAAGGCGTATACTCTTGGCAGAAGAGATACAAACTATGCGGTTGCCCCGTTTTCGTATGCGGAGGGGAATAATGTTGTTGCTGATAAAATTTATTCTCACGTAGAAGGACTTGAATCCAAAGCAATGGGAAAGTGTTCTCACGCAGAGGGGAGTAATACTTCAGCATACGGAGCATATTCTCACGCAGAGGGGTATGGCACGAGTGCGTCTGGAATATACTCCCACGCAGAAGGAATGAATACTTATGCGAAAGTGTATGCCCATGCAGAGGGCTCGGGTTCTGACGCAACAGGACACTATTCTCATGCGGAAAATTGGGATACTCAGTCTGCAGGACAAGCTTCTCATGCAGAGGGGTACAAATCGACAGCGTATGGAGATTATTCTCATGCAGAAGGTTGGGACACATACGCTTATGGTGTGGACTCGCACACAGGAGGGGTAAAGACCAACGCGACAAGAAAAGCGCAAACAGTAATTGGCAGATATAATGAAGTTGACGAAGTTGGTGAAAGCGGAAACGACTACGGAAAATATGCGTTCATTATAGGCAACGGAACTGGAAGTGATGCACGTTCAAATGCTCTGACTGTAGATTGGGACGGCAATCTTACTTGTTCTAATATTGGACAAAGAAGGTATGTTTCTGGCACATCATCAACTAGTAATGTTACTAATGCGGCAGATGCTTATGTGACTATTGGCTCGTTGCCGAATGTACCAAAAGGGCTTTGGGTAGTTAATTGTAGAGCAAGATTTGTTCCTAATAGTGGTACGACAGGGAATAATTATCCGGTAATTGGTGTTTCAACAAATTCATCTGCAGAGGTATGGCATCAAAGGGCATATACTTCCGGTACTACTAATGCTCAACTTAATACTTCAGAATTTCTTAATTTAACAAATGAAAATAATACTATTTATTTAAGAGGAATGAATAATCAAGCAGGATATTGGACTAGAAAAAATTCTGCACAATTTATGATAGATGCAATAAGAATAAAATAAAAAGGAGAGGTAATATGAAATATTTAATTAAAAACCAAAAAGAATTCGTAATCTCACTTGGCGTCTTCGCCACAATTTTACTTATTCTTATATGGTCAATCTGGTCAATTTTTACTGGTAATCTTGACTACAAAAATTTAATCGCTATTATTGGTGCAGTTTTTGAAATTTTCGGATGGTATTACAACATGCCAACTTCAGAAGAAAACTGCCGTCATACTGGTGAAATGAGACTTGAAAAAGCTCAACATAATTATCAATTTGATGGAGAAAATTTTATAGATGAAGTAGAAGAATTAGAAGAAAGCGAGGATGAGGAGGAATAATATGGTTTTTGGAACATATAGACAATATGATTCTCGATGGGGAAGCAAAAACTATAATGGTTCTTCCTCTTATGCCGCCGCAGCTTGTGGCCCAACCTCATGTGCAAATATCCTCTACGCAATTAACCCGTCTATTACACCTGTAACTACAGGTAATTATATGAAAAAACACGGCTATGCAATTCGCAACAATGGAACTGCATGGAATGGTATTCCAGCTTGTCTTAAAGCTTTTGGCGCAAGAGACGTAAGACAAGTTGATAAAATGGCTGATGTTTTTAATTATTGTTCAAAAGATTATGTAGGGGTATTTCTTTTTAGGGGTGGCTCTAAAGGTGGAGTTACTTGGACTACATCAGGTCATTATGTGGCTATTACAGGTTATAAAGTTGTTAATGGAAAACACTATTTTAAAACCTTTGATAGTGGTGGCAGAAAACATGATGGTTGGTATTGTTATGAAACCCAAATGAAGGGGTTAATTCCTCGCATTTGGTTATGCAAAGTGACACCTGAAAAAATCAAAAAACCAACAACAAAATATAGTGGTGCACTTCCAAAACCTACATTGAAAAAAGGTAGTAAAGGAAACGAAGTTATTAAACTTCAAAAATTTCTTACATGGTATGGAATCAAAACGAATGATGATGGTGATTTTGGTGGGAAAACAGAAGATTCTGTAATACAATTCCAGTTTAATGAAGGATTAACTCCAGATGGAGTTTTTGGCAAGAAATCTGTTGCAGCTGCACAGAAGTATGTGGCTGAGAAAACTTCTACCTCAAAGCCTTCACAAACAACATCTACATCTACACCAAAACCTACAGCGCCGGCGCAATCTACATCTTCAAAAATTGGGAAATGTATTGATGTGTCTTATTGGCAAGGAAAAATTTCTGTAGAAAATTGGAAAAAAATTAAGAAAACTTGCGATTATGCAATTTGTCGTGCGTCATATACAAGTCAAAAGAAATTCTCTCTTTCTTCTGACTCTACATTTGCCACTAATTTCAAAAATGCACAGAAAGCTGGCTTAAAAGTCGGAGCCTATCATTATTCTCAAGCTATTACAGTCGATGAAGCGAAGAAAGAGGCTAAATATTTATGTGATATTTTGAAAGATTATACAGTAGATTTCTATGTAGTTTGTGATTTTGAATACGGCGGCCGCCTTAGTAGTAAAGTCGGTAAGAAAGCATCTGATATTGCTAATGCTTTCTGTGATGTAGTTAAAGCTAATGGTTATAGTCCATGTATTTATGCTAATACTTCTACTCTGAATAGTAATCTTACTAATCCTAAGTATCCAGTATGGGTTGCACAATATGCTTCAAGCTGTAGCTATAAAGGTAAAAAAGTAATGTGGCAATATACTTCAAGCGGTAAAGTAGAAGGTATTAGCTCAAAGGATACAAATAATGGTACTTCTAAGGTTGATTTGTCATATGTATATGATTTACCGAATATTAAGCCAATTCCAAAAGAAACACAACCTATTACGCCAGCTCCAAAGAAAGAACCGCAACCATATGAAGGGAAATTCCCAAGCTTAAATACCAATGCAAAAATTATCAATGGACTTGCTTATAGAATGTGTTATCCATATGGTACTTCTTCAAAGAAATATACTTTTAAAGATGGAAAACCAAAAGACGCTTATAAAAATGGAATTGATAAGGTCTTCCCAAAACATAAAGAATGGCCAAATAAACGTCAAAGAGTTGGAGCTTGTTGTGACATATTAACCGCAGTAGAACTCGGCTTAGTTGGAATTAAAGTTAAAAAAGACCTTAAAAATCAATTAGTCGATATGCCAAAAATGACTGCTCAATTAAAGTCAAATGGTCACTATAAAGCTGCGGATTTTAAGCTTGGTGATATTGTTCAGCGCGGGCGCAAAGATAAGTCGGGGCATACATATACTATTTGTGAACTTGTCAATGGAAAACGTTATATTGCCAATGCTCACTATAAACATTTAAATGGTTGCTATGCCGTAATGGACTTTGAAGTAAAAACAGAAAGTCCAAAGAAGTGGAAGTATTATAAATGTTATACTGTATTAGGCGCAATTCGTACTTATTATATGAAAGGCGATTATGGATATGATGTTTTATATATTCAAAAATTCCTTAACTGGTATAACATTCCATGTACTGCTGATGGAGATTTTGGTGCGAAAACTGAAGCCGCAGTCAAAACCTTCCAAGAAGCTATGGGACTTACTATTGACGGTATAGTTGGTGAAAAGACTATTGAAATGATGAAAAAGGTTAAAAAATAACATATGAATATTTTAAAGGCTACTTTCGTAGCCTTTTTTATTTTCTAAAAATTTAACTTTTGACTGAAAAAGTTGAACTTCTTTATTCAAAAAGTTACTTAACTTATGAGTAAAGAAGTTCAACTTATTTTTTTAATAAGTTAAATTATTTATTCTGTTCGTCGATAGGCGCAAGACATTTGAGCCTAGGGACAATTATATAAATAAATCTCTAGGCTCGGCCTTACTAAGGAGGTATAAAATGTCTTATGTCTATTATAATCCAAATCCTTTAAAGCTATCTGTTGGTGATTGTACTATTCGTGCCATTTCAAAAGCTTTAAATATATCGTGGGATGAAACTTATTTAGCGTTAGCTAATTTAGGGCTTGAAATGTATGATATGCCATCAGCCAATAGAGTTTGGGGACAATTTTTAAAACTAAATGGATTTAAAAAATATCAATTACCAGATACGTGTCCAGATTGTTATACAATTAAAGATTTTTGTTATGATTTCCCAATTGGTATATATATAGTTGGAACAGGTGAACACGTTGTTTGTGTAATTAATGGTAGCTATTTCGATTCGTGGAATTCAGGTAATGAAATTCCAATATATTATTTTAAGAGGGGATAAAAATGGCTTATAATAATTATTTTCCGCAAACATATGCAAATACAATGTATGGATATGGCGGCGGTGTAGCTCCTATACAGACAACAGCCCAGCCTACGTCTGCACAAGGACAACCCGGCGCAATCAACTGGGTTCAAGGTGAAGCTGGAGCGAAGTCAATTCCAGTAGCACCAGGTCAGAAAATTCTTTTAATGGATAGTGAAAGCAATGTATTCTATGTTAAGTCTTCAGATACTTCAGGTATGCCGCTGCCGCTACGTACATTTGAGTATAAAGAAGTGGGCACGTCAGAAACTTCAGCAGCTCCGGCGCAGAATACATACGTCACTCATGAAGAACTTGAAAAAATACTTGCTGAGTTAAAACCAAAGACAACTAAGAAGGAGGAGAAGTCAAATGAATTCATTATTTAACGATTTTCATCCTCAGCAAACAAATCAGATGAATAATTTCTTGACTCAGTTTAATCAATTTAAATCAACCTTTACTGGCAATCCAGAGCAACAAGTTCGTCAGCTTCTTAGCTCTGGCCGCATGAGTCAAGAGCAATTTAATCAATTTGCTCAAACAGCAAATCAATTACAAAAATTAATTAAGTAATTAAATGTCTTGTGTCTATCATACTGTTAATTTATTTATAGGAGGTAGACATATATGTCTTTAACAAACGAAGGAATGGGTGCTGCTGATCTGGCAGCTATTCTTGGAGAAAACAACAACGATGGTTGGGGTGGTAACTCTGGTGCTTGGTGGTTAATCATTCTTTTCCTTTTCATGTTTAATGGTAATTGGGGAAATGGTGGTTATGGCAATGGTGGAGTTGGCTCTGAAATTCAAAGAGGTTTTGACCAGTCTGCAGTAATGAGTGGATTAGCTGGTATTAATTCTACTTTAACAAGTGGTTTCGTTGATACTGCGGCCGCACTGTGTAATGGTTTTGCAGGTGTAAACGCTGGCGTAGCAAACGGTTTTGCACAAGCTGAAATTGCAGCTAATTCAAGACAGATGGCCGATATGAACCAGAATTTTGCTCTGCAATCACAGCTGGCTCAATGTTGCTGCAATAATCAGTTAGCAAGTGCAGATTTAAAGTACACAATTGCTACTGAAAATTGTGCTGATAGAACCGCATTAAATGAAGGTGTAAGAGATATTCTTGAATCTCAAAATAATGGTATTCAAAGAATCCTCGATACAATGTGCCAGGATAAGATTGATGCGAAGAATGAGAGAATTGCTGATCTTGAACGCCAGCTGACAATGGCTAATCTTGCAGCTTCACAGGGTGCGCAGACTGCAGCTATTCTTGCAAATAATGAAGCTCAGACTAATGCTCTTGAGCAGTATCTGGCTCCTGTACCTCGTCCAGCTTATATTGTTCAGAATCCAAATGGATGCAACTGCAACTCAACTTGTGGCTGTGGCGCATTTTAGGAGGTAGCTACTATGGCAGAATATTTAGCAAATGCAACGCAATTGGTTGAGCTTAATCAGCCAATTAACTTTAGTGCTTCTATTCCATGTAATCAAGGAAATGTAATCCATGAAGATGAAACTGGAATTTTTATTCTTAGAGGTGCTACTCCTAATTGTTTTGCAAGATACCAAGTTACATATAATGGAAATATAGCTGTACCTACGGGTGGAACAGCAGGACCAATTGCAGTAGCAATAGCTGTTAATGGAGAGGCTAGAACTACAAGCAGAGCAATTGTTACTCCAGCTGCAGTAGAAGAATATAATAATGTGACAAGTACAGCTATTGTAACCGTGCCGCGTGGGTGTTGTTTCTCTATTAGCGTTCGCGCAGTCAGCGGATTAGTTGACGATGCAGCTGGTACCCCAGCTCCATCAATTAAT
>JAEEGL016752398.1_pt1 | contig 34989 bp, 29 predicted proteins | sample 9134231 | NCBI WGS metagenome assembly JAEEGL01 (sample SAMN16246548, study PRJNA631951) | gut metagenome | biome: gut microbiome; feature: rumen; material: fiber-attached | host: Bos | place: Iran: Karaj | collected 2018-10 | reverse complement strand
GCATCCGTTAACGCTTACAACAATTTCTTGTTCCAGGAGTAAGGGAAAATGGAAAGCTATGGAGAACTCTTAAGAAAAGTTCGCGAAGAACAGGAACTTTCAATCGAGGACGTGGAGGCAAAGACTTCCATTACGCGCCATTATATAGAAGGACTTGAAAACGAAGAGAACGGAGCATTCCCCGGTGAGCCCTACATGATTGGATTCCTCAAGAACTACGCGGAATTCCTTGGTCTCAAGGGCGATGACGTTCTGAAACTGTATCATGCGAAAAAAATTCAGGAGTCTCCCGTGCCTGTGGAACTGCTCCAGAAAAAGAAGCCCAAATTCCTTGTGCCTCTCATAATCATCCTGCTCCTGCTTGTGCTTGCCGGAGTCGGAGTCTATCTCTATTTCTTTGTGTTCAAAGTGCCTCAGAAGCGCATTGAGACACAGAAGATGCTTGCGGAGACAAAGAAGACCCACCAGTATCAGTTCTCGGGTGAGACGGAGACCCACCGCATGTATGTCGGCGACCAGATTCTCATTCCTGCGAACGAGGGCGAGGGAAACATCGTGCTTACTGTAAAGGGAACACTCGGTTGTCTTACGCTTGAGACTCCTTCCGACGGAGACCAGCGTGTGGAGCTTGGTGAGGAGCGACCCCTTGATTTGGACGGTGATTCCGTTAGCGACGTGATTTTGTACTTGAGCGACGTGGACATGGTGGATGAGAACCGTGGTGCGCAGGTAAGAATGCTGCTCAGCCTTAATACGGATCCAAATCCTGCCGACGCACAGGCTGATTCTGAGACGGAGCAGACGACCGTGGTTGGAACCGCAAACGCAAACCAGACAGTAATCATAGATGACAACAGGCCATATCCGTTTACTCTGACCGTAACATTCCGCGGCGAGTGTCTTTTCCGCTATCGTGTGGACAGCAACGATAAGATTGAGAACCATTATACGGCATCCAGCTCATCACTTTCTCTCAACGCTCAGAACGGAATCCGAATCTGGTGCAGCAACATCAATTCTGTGCGCCTCCAGGTGACTGCCGGTGGTAAGACCGAGGATCTGGGAATCGGACCCGACGGACACGTTCAGGTTGAGGACATCAAGTGGGTCTACAGCAACAGTGACGGAAGATACCGCCTTGTCGTAGAGGATGTGAACTGATAGGCGATGAAAAAATTTTTCCTTGACCAGCACGGATGCGCGAAAAATCAGGTGGACGGTGAGATTCTCATTACTCATTTGGGAAAATCCGGATATGAGAGAACCGAAAATCCTGATGAGGCCGACCTGATAATCATAAACAGCTGTGGTTTCATCGCATCCGCAAAAGAGGAAAGCATCAACGCCGTAATTGATACAAGGGCCGCATATCCCAACGCGAAAATACTTCTTGCCGGTTGTCTTGCCGAACGGTATGCGGAGGAACTTTGTGAGAGTCTTCCTGAGGCCGACGGATTTTTTGGAAACGGTGACCTAAGCAAAATCAATGAGACGGTCTCATCACTTTTCAAAAACGAGAGACCCGTGGTGCGTCCCCCGCAAAAAGGCGTGTGCTGCGGAAACAGAAATCTCCTGCTATCATTCAAGGGCTCGGCTTATGTGAAAATTACCGAGGGATGCAACAACCGCTGTACCTTCTGTGCCATTCCGATTATTCGCGGGGACTTGCGCTCAAGGAAGATTGAGGAAATCGCATCCGAGATTGAGAGCCTTGTGCATGAGCATAAAATCCATGAAATCAATTTGATCGGGCAGGATCTTGCGGCTTACGGCTGCGGCGAGGAAGATGATGTGTCGGACAGCGGAAAAAACGGATTCGAGCAAATCTTCAAGAGTCTGAAAAATCCTGTGCTTGAAAATCCCTCGCTCAATTCTGACGGCAAATCATTTCTCGCACAATTAATGGAAAGAATCTCGCGCATCAATGGGGACTTCTGGGTGCGTCTTCTTTACATGCATCCCGACCATTTTAATCCAGACGTGCTTGACGTGATGAAAAAGGATTCCCGCTTCCTGCATTATTTTGACATACCGTTTCAGTCAGGCGAGGACGGAATCATAAAGGCGATGAACCGCAAGGGTGGGTTTGAAATCTACAAAAGGCTCGTTGAAAAAATTCGCGGCGAGCTTCCCGACTCCTGCATACGAACCACATTTCTTACAGGCTTCCCCGGAGAAAGCGATGAGTCTGCTTCCCGCACGAGGGATTTTTTGAAGTCAATTCAGAGTGACTGGAGCGGCTGTTTTCCCTATTCGCTTGAGGAAGGAACACCTGCGGAAAAAATGAAGGGCAGGGTGAGCGCGAAGGTCGCAAAAATCAGGGCTTCGGAGCTTGAGAAAATCCAGGCGGAGATTACGAGGGAAAGACTCAAATCACGCTGCGGAAAAATTTACGACGTGCTCGTGGAGGAGATTGTGGAGAACCTCAGCGGAGGGGATGACGGTCTTGCCATCGGTCGTGCATGGTTCGAGGCTCCCGAGGTGGACGGCTCCTTTGTTATCCGCTATGACCGCGACGATGAGAATGCCGTGAAAGCGATTGTTCCCGGTGCCGTGGTAAAATGCAGGGCCGTGGCATCAAGCGACGTGGACATTGACGGAGTGTACCTTGGAAGCAAATGAGTATCTTTCGCTTTTGAATCCAGAGCAAAAAGAATCCGTCATACATTCAGGGGACGGCTCGGAGGATCTTCTGATTCTTGCAGGGGCCGGTTCCGGTAAGACCCGCGTAATCACCACGAAGATTGCCTATCTCATTTCACAGAAGCACGTTGATCCCTATTCAATTCTTGCCGTCACGTTCACGAAAAAAGCCGCGGACGAAATGCGTGAGAGGGCGGTGCGTCTTGAGCCCAAGGCCGAGTATGCGCAGATACGGACATTCCACTCATGGGGCGCGTATTTTTTGAGGAAGTACCACAGCGAGGCATCCGCATATTTTAAATCAATTTATGGAAAGGAAAACGGCGGCTACGGTGTGGACAAAAACTTCACGGTCTACGATGACGATGACATGGCGACCCTAGTTTCAAAAGCCATTCCCTCAATCGCAAAAAAAGAGGCTGCTCTCGTGGCACACAAAATCTCCCTTGCGAAGGATTACGGACTCACCCCTGAGAGCGAGAGTTTTTCCGAAATTGATGCGGGCGAGGAATTCCGCGAGCAGTACACACTTTACGAAAAGCGTCTCCGTCAGACAGGCAATGTTGATTTCGGCGACCTGATTCTGATTCCCTATCTTGTGCTGATGAACAACGCGGATATCAGACACAGAATCCATTTGCGTTACCGCTATGTTCTGGTGGATGAGTATCAGGACTCAAACCGCGTGCAGTTTCTTCTTTTGAGGGAGCTTGCCGGAATTGATGAGAACGCGGGCGTGTACATTTGCGTGGTGGGTGACGATGACCAGAGCATTTATAAATTCCGTGGCGCGGAGGTGCAGAATATCCTTGATTTCGAGAAGGATTTTTCAAAGCCCCGGCTCATAAGGCTCGTGCGAAATTACCGTTCCACCCCGGAGATTCTTGCTTGTGCCAACAGCGTTATCTCAAACAATGAGAAGCGTCTTGGAAAAACTCTTGAGGCTCAGAAAAAAAAGGGAAAGATTCCGGTTCTCGCATATCTTCCGAATCAGGATGACGAGACTGATTTTTGCTCCGACCTGATTTTGAACGCACACGAGAAGGGAGTTCCTTTTTCCGACTGGGCAATCCTTTACAGAACCAACGCTCAGTCCCTCGGATTTGAGTCAGCTTTTTTGCGGCGTAAGATTCCGTATCAGGTTGTGGGCACTCTGAAATTTTACGAGCGTGAGGAAATCAAGGACGCGCTTGCATGGATTTCATTTCTCGCAAATCCGAAGAATGAGATTGCTTTCAGACGAATCGTGAACAAACCTGTGCGTGGAATTGGTGCAGTGACTCAGGAAAAAATTGTCGAGGCGTGTGCGGCGAAATCAATCCTTGAGAATGCGAGGAGCGTGAAGATTTCAAAAAAGGCCGCCAGTGGTCTTGAGGAATTTCTTTCGGTCGCGGAGGAACTTCTTTCCATGCTTTCCAAAATTGCCCCCGCCGATGATGAGGATAAAAAATCCGCCGGTAAGCTCTCTGATTTTGTGGACGCTCTTTCAAAAAAATCCGGGCTTGAGGAATTTCACAGGAGCCAGGATGAGATTGCCGGAACACAAAAAGTCTTGAACCTTGAGGAACTTGCGAACTCGGCGGCCCTTTATCCCTGCACGATGGAGGGGCTTCTTGAATTCCTTGACCACATTGAGCTGGACCGCGCACTTGAGGATGAGTCTTCCGACGGTACTGACCGTGTTACTTTGATTACTCTTCACAACACCAAGGGACTTGAGTTTCCGCGTGTGATTATTACCGGGCTTGAGTACGGGGTTTTTCCTCGTGAGAACAAAAGCGGTGAGGAACTTGAGGAGGAGCGACGTCTTTTTTACGTGGGAATCACCCGTGCGAGGGAGCAGCTTTATTTTACTTCCTGTGCCTCGCGAAGAATGTACGGTCAGACAAAATACATGACTCCCTCACCATTTCTTTCTGAGATCGGAAAGGATGAGATGCGTGTGGTCGGTGACATGCCTTCATCCATGCAGGGAGATTTTGACGGAGAAAATGCCGTTGACCCAATTGCGAAAAAATGGCGCGTGGGTGCCTCCGTCTTCCATGATGATTACGGACCGGGAATTATTTCTTCCGGGCGCATGAGCGAAGGTGAGTATGTGATTTCTGTCGTGTTCGAAAACGGCAGCGTGAAAAAATTCCTTCCGAAATATCAGAAGGCATTGATTTTGATTGAGGATTAATTATATGGCTTATTCCGTGGAAAAACTTGAGGGCGTGGCTTTTCTTCCTTTTGCTGAAATGGATTCTCTTCTGATTTCCGAGTGTGAGAGAAGGTTCGGACTCAAGATAGACGCTTGTGAGAAATGGGGTGATTTTTTTTATGTTCCGTCCCTTGCGCTCGATGATTTGAAATCCGTTTCGGAGAAAAACGATGACGGCACTGAGAAAATCTTCCGCTATGACTCTTCCCTCATTCCGTACTGGTGCAGGTGCGCGATGGTGGAGCCTGTGAGAATCCGCTTTGATTCCATAGGGGATGGCGCGAAGGCACTCAGAGATATGCAGAGGTCATGGGCTCCTTGCTCGTCAAATCATTTCCGCCGGACGACTCTGCTTCAGGAAAAGCTTCCGCACGTGAATTTAAAAAGCCGAGATTTCCCCATCTCAATTCCGCGTTCCCCGATCGGCGTGTATTGTCTTTTGGACGAGCATACGATGGTGGCATCCGCGAAAACAAATTCCTGTCTGCCTGCCGGAGCTCTTGTCTGGAATGAGGACCATGAGAATCCGCCGAGCAGGGCATATCTTAAAGTTCAGGAAGCCCTTGCATTGCACACGCATTTTTTCGGAAGCGAGTTGCCGGGTAAGAACACCCGTTGCTTTGATGCGGGGGCGTGTCCCGGTGGTTGGACGTGGGTGCTTACGGAGCTTGATTCGGAAGTCTTTGCCGTGGACAGAGCAGAGCTTGCTCCATCATTGATGAAAAATCCCCTCGTCACATTCATGGCACACGATGCGTTCACCTTGCCGCCAGAGGAGCTTGGTCATTTTGACTGGGTTTTCAGCGACGTAATCTGCTACCCGGAAAGACTTTTGGGCTGGGTTCAGAAATGGATTGACTCAAGACTTTGCGACAACATGATCTGCACAATCAAAATGCAGGGAGAAATCCGCTGGGACCTGATCGCCGAGTTTGCCTCCATCCCCGGAAGCCGCGTGGTGCATCTGAACTACAACAAGCACGAACTGAGTTTCCTTTGGAAAGGTGAGAGGTGAAAGTTCTCACTTTTCACCAGCCGCAGTTTGGAATCTCGTTGATGTTGAATGGGGTCATCTGGTAGACGTAGTAGTTGAGCCAGTTGGAGTAGAAAAGATGGGCGGTGCTTCTCCATGTTGAGGGGGCGACAAGATTCGGGTTGTCGTGCGGAAAATAATTCTTCGGGATGGTGATGTCCAATCCTTTTTCCACGTCGCGGAGATATTCTTTTGCAAGCGTGTCCGGGTCGTACTCAAGGTGTCCCGTCATAAAAATGCAACGGTTGTCCACCGACTTTGCGATGGTCATTCCCGTCTCCTCGTTTTCAGCAAGAAGCCTGAGCGATGGATTTGCCCTTATGTCCTCCGACTTGATTTTTGTGTAGCGGGAAGTCGGAACCGGAAAAACGTCATCGAATCCGCGAAGAAGCGGCTCTGTCGGCTCAAGTTTTTTGCTCTTGTAAATCCCTGAGAGTTTTTTTCCCATGAGATATTTGTCAATGCCGTAAAGATGGTAGAGTCCCGCCATCGCACCCCAGCAAATGTAGAGCGTTGAATAGACGTTCTTTTTCGCATAGTCCATAATCTTGCAGAGCTCGTCCCAGTAATCAACCTGCTCAAATTTCAGCTGCTCCACCGGCGCTCCTGTTATAATCATTCCGTCAAACTTTCTTTTGAAGATTTCGTCGGATGAAATGTAGAATCGCTCAAGGTGATTGCTGTTCGTGTGCTTTGAGATGTGTCCCTCAATCTGGAAAAGGTGTATGTTGATCTGGAGCGGTGTGTTTCCGAGGAGACGCAAAAGCTGGAGCTCGGTCGCTTCCTTTGTGGGCATCAGGTTGATTATGGCAATCTCCAAAGGCCTGATTTCCTGAGACAACGCCCTGTCCTGAGTCATTACGAATATGTTTTCGTTCTCCAGCTCCTGTCTTGCCGGAAGATTCGCGTCAATTTTTATCGGCATACAAGCTTTTCCCTTACAAGATGATATTCAATTGGGGAAGTTTCAAAAGTCAGACGAGTTTTGAAACTTCTACTTTACTTGGCCTAAAAAGCGCAATGCAATGAGCTTTTTAAGAGACAGTTTCGAAAGTAACAGACTTTTGAAACTGGCTCATCTACTATAGCATAAAAAAGAAAAATGTGCTATACTTCTTACCTATATAATTGTCTGTTTTGATTGGGGATTTACAAATGAAGATTGACCGTAAGGCGGCCTTGAAAAAACTGAAGGCCCTGATTTTTAATTCAAAGACCGAAGTTGAGGATTACAGAAAAAATCTTGAGGACACTTATTCAACCGTTTTTCTTCCAAACAGGGTGGAGTGCACGGAAAAGGAATTCGGCGGCGTGCCCTGCGACGTAATTTCACCGATGGTCTGCTCGTCATGCAGGGTTATGATTTACATCCACGGAGGTTCCTTTGTCGGCGGTTCTAGAAAAGCCAGCCGTGGATTCTGCGCCCAGCTTGCCCATGCGTCCTCATGCCGGATTATTGTACCTGAGTTCCGTCTTCCACCTACGTATCCGTTTCCTGCCTCTATTGAGGATTTGGTCGCTGTGTTCAGGTCTGTCTATGAGGCGGAAAACATTTTGCGCGGAAGGGAGATTTCCGAGGGCTCACGTGATGACGATGACACGAAGGGCAGAATCATAATCGCTGCGGATACAAGCGGTGCAAGCCTTGCCTGTGCCCTCATTTTCAAAATCAACAAAAAATACAGGTGCAACATTCAGCATCTCGTCTTTTTCTCTCCCTGGCTCGATCTCAGCTCCGACAATCCCCTGATTGCAAAGCGACGTGTGAGCGATGAAGTTTTGAGCGGGGAAGCCCTTCATGCCGCCGTGGACAAATACACCTACGCCGCGAACATATCCAATCCGCTGGTCTCACCTTTGAAAGCTCCTCCTGAGGATTTTGAGGATTTCCCCCCGGTCTACATCCAGATGGGAGAAAAGGAGATTCTCGTTCAGCAGGCGAAGGAATTGAAATCAAAGCTTACGGAAGTGAACGTGGAATGTGAGCTGGACATCTGGCCGAACATGATGTATATGTTCCAGTTTGCCGATGAGTTCCTTCCTGATTCCCATCTCGCGGTGGAAAAAGTTGGACGCTTCCTTTCATCCAGAAAACCGGAGTCGGTGCTTGACAGAATGGAGCGTGAAAAAATCATCCGCAAGAATCACATCGGAAGCGAGGACTGAGCATGGAACTTCTTTCGCCCGCCGGCAATGTGGAAAAACTCGAATATGCCTATGCCTATGGAGCTGATGCCGCATACATCGGACTCAAGAATTTTTCGCTGCGTGTAAAGGCTGACAATTTTTACGAGGATGAGTACAAGCGTGTCGTCGAGCTGAAAGAAAAATATCCCGGAAGAAGATTGCATTGCGCACTCAACATCAGTTTCCACAATGAAGAGATTGACCGTCTGATTTCAGAGATCGGATATTTCAAGTCCTATCCAATTGATGCGTTCATCGTGCAGGATCTGGGAATTGTTCCAATCTTGCAGAAACACTTTCCAGATGCCGCGCTCCATCTTTCAACCCAGGCAAGCTGCATGAACCGAGAGGCCGTGAAAATGTACAAGTCGCTCGGATTTTCTCGTGTGGTCATGGGAAGGGAAGCGTCCCTGAAGGAGATTGCGGAAATCAAGGATGCAGTGCCCGACATGGAAATTGAGTGCTTTGTCCACGGTGCCATGTGCATTGCCTATGCCGGTCGCTGTCTGATGAGCGCATATTTAAACGGACGGTCCGCGCAGGAGGGATTCTGCTCCCACACATGTCGCTGGGATTTTGACGTGATGGCCGACGGAAAGCTGATTGGCGAGATGGATTCCGTGAAGGATTATCCTGAGAACGTGAGGGCCCTTGCTCAAAGCGGATTCATGTCCCTGCGTGAGAAAAAACGCCCCGATGAGTTTTTCCCCATTTACGAGGGAGACAATTTTACCGCCGTGCTTTCATCCAAGGATCTGTGCATGGTGGATCATCTGGATGATTTGAAAAAAGCCGGTGTGGACTCCTTGAAGATTGAGGGGCGCATGAAGAGCGTTTATTATGTCGCGCTCGTTACCAGGGCTTACCGAAAGGCACTTGACGCATTGGACGGAAAAATCAGCGGCGATGAGGCGGATCCCTTTGTGGAGGAACTTTATAACGCGAGCCACAGACCCTATGCCACGGGATTCTATTACGGACGCAATGACGCGGATGTGACTGTCTCCGGTGAAAGCGGAAGCGCGTACAAGTTGTGTGCGGAAATCTGCGGTGAGGTTTCGGAAAGCGACGAGAAAAAAATCCTGGAGAAAGGCCGTTTGCTTGAGGAGAGACGAAAGGCTGAGTATGATTCCCTTGTTCCTGCCGCACAAAAAGCGTGGGACGAGCGCGCGAAAAACAATCCCGACAGCTATCTTCCTTCGGTAAAAAAAATCAGTGGTTGGCGAATGTTCCGTCTCAAGGCCCTGAACATGATTGATGAAAAATCGGAGCTTGAATATGTGACTCCAGACATTGCGCATGAAGTCATGCCGAAAGATTCCTATATCCTCGTGAATCCCGACACTGGCGAAATCTACCGCTGGTGCTGCGACGGACATCCCTGCGTAATCTACACTTCGGTTCCGCTGGACTCCAACTCATTAATTCGCGGCAAGGTGGATGAGGAAGAATTGAAGACTAGGGGCGGCCGGTAAAGTATTTTGTGAGAAAATCCAAAGTGAGACACACCTTGTGAGACACATCTTGTGAAACACACTTTGTGAGACACATCTTGTGAAACACACTTTGTGAGAATCACCCTTGCAACTTTTTTTGTAAAGCGTTACAATTCTATTTAAATGCTATTTAAATGATTTTTAAATGGAGAAAAAGTTTTATGAAAAAAGTTTTGTTTGTGTTTTTTGGCCTTTTGGGCTATTTAATGTTCGCCTCGTGCAGCGGTGTGCATGACGGGGTAGGTTATTCCTCTTATGACGTGAATGTCAGCGGACCCGCAAGACTTGACCCGGCGACTTTCCCGGATGCCAGGTTCAGGGAAGTGTTGTCTGATCCAATGTATGACCGCGACCAGAACGGAATCCTTGATGAGGAAGAGATAATTTATATAAGAAATGTCCACTGCGATAATTGCGGAATACGGTCCCTCAGGGGAATTGAATATCTTGTGGAGCTGCGGGGACTTTATTGCACGGACAATCATATCAAGGAAATGAATCTCGCCAACAACAAGGAGCTTCAAGGCGTCTGGTGCTCGGGAAATGATTTTACGTCGCTGGATTTTACTCCCAATGAAAAGCTCTTGTGGGTTTACTGCTTTGACTGCAAGCTGACGAACCTGAACGTGAGGAACAATCCTGAACTTGCGTATCTTGAGTGCAGCACAAATCCCCTTGGCTCGCTTGACGTGACTCATAATCCTGAGCTTGAGCATTTGATCTGCGCGACATGTGAGCTTTCGGAACTTGACATAAGCAAAAATCCGAAGCTGCAGCATCTGGATGCACAGAGAAATCATTTCAAGCATCTTGATGTAACGGCCTGTCCCCTGCTGAAGCGCCTTGATGTATGGGACAACCCCGGATTGGGAAGCGTCGATGTCAGTCACTGTCCCGGTCTTCAGACTTACAACTGCTCTAACAATGGTGCCACGGAAGTTGATGTTACCAAAAATCCTGAGCTCCAGAAATTGATTTGCAGCTACAATGACTTAAGCTCTCTGGATGTCACCAAGAATCCCAAGCTTGTTTATTTGGACTGCGGTAAAAATGAGATACGAAATCTGAACGTGTCGAAAAATCCCAAGCTGAAATTCTTGCAGGCGTTCACAAATCCGTTTACGGCTCTGGATATCAGCAATTGTTATTCTCTGGTCAGGGCTTATAACGAGGGCACGGAAAAGTATCATGCCAATGTCAGGAGCTGGTCATGGTCAATAAATTTTGGCGGTGACACTTCGACCGGCGCGGAGAACAGTTTTTTCCTGTGCTTTGACAGGGATAATGTGCCGCTTACAGCAGATGGAAGCACATCGGCTCCAAAACCTGTGGTTAAAGTTACTTCTAATAAATCAAATCTTATGACTAAAACGCAGGTTGTCGAACGGCTTTACGATCTTGCGGGAAGTCCGAAACCGGGTACATTAAAGGAAAAAAGATTTACGGACATAAACGCAGATTCTGGATCCGCGCTCATCTGGGCTGTGAACAACGGTATCTGCGCCGACTGCACATTTTATGAGTTCGGTGTGGGTGACTGGACATCGAGGGAGGACGCCGCCTGCATGTTGATGCGCTATGCCGAGCTTGTGGGATATAATCGTGCCATAGATTTCGGACGCACCGACCCCTTCATTGATTACTACGACATTGACGAGTATGCGTGGGAAGCGATGACCTGGGCCGTAACATGGAACATCATGATAGGACACGGAGCCGAGGGAGCCCCAAAGGAAGAGCGTTACCTTGATCCCCTGAACACCATCACCCGCACGGAGTTTGAGGAGATGATTAACCGGATGCTTGAGAAAAACCGCTAAGGCTGATTGAAATAATTTCGTAAAAAGTTTATACTGATTTTATGGAAACACGCAATATTTTTCAGAACATTTCTTGTATCGATCACAGATATTCATTGTCGGAAGCCGCTGCATTTGAGGGCTTGTCAAAATATATTTCGGAAGAGGCGAGCATCCGAAGTTGCGCTAAGGCTGAGGCAGCTTTGGTAAAGGCACACTTGAAACTCCGGGGTCAGCTCACTGATGAAGTTGTTAAGCTTCTTGATACCACCGCCGAAAATCTTGACCCGCAGGAAGTCTATGCGGAAGAGGAGAAGACAAGACACAACATCCGCGCTTTGGTGAATGTGTTCAAGACCAAGGTTCCCGCCGACATAGGACCCTACGTGCATCTTGGGGCCACATCGGTGGACATCCTTGACACAGCACTTTCCTGCCGCATGAGGGACGTTACCCAGAATGTGGTTCTTCCCGAACTCAAGGCATTGGAAAAGGCTCTTTGTGCCATTGCTGAAAGGGAAGCCGAGACTCCTCAGGTCGGACGCACCCACGGACAGCATGCGGTACCGATTACTTTCGGATGGAGCATCGCGGAATTTGTCTCACGCCTTGGAAAATCCATTTTGAAGATTGAGGAGCTTTCAAATCAGCTCAAGGGAAAACTCGCGGGACCTGTAGGCTCTTACAACGGACCCAGCATGATTGTGAAGGACCCTGAGGAATTGGAGAGGACATATCTTTCATATCTTGGACTTGAGCCGAGCGAATATTCAAATCAGCTTGTGGAGCCCGAGTATCTTCTTCGTCTCCTGCTTGAGATGAACGTGGCATTCGGAATCATTGCGAACCTTGCCGATGACCTCCGCAATTTGCAGAGAAGCGAGATTGGAGAGGTCTTTGAGTATTTCTCTTCAACCCAGGTCGGCTCATCAACCATGCCGCAGAAACGCAATCCGTGGAACAGCGAGCATGTGAAGTCGCTTTGGAAAGCGATGTGCCCCCGCGTGATGACTTTTTATATGGACCAGATTTCAGAGCATCAGCGTGATTTGACAAACTCAGCGAGCCAGCGTTTTATGGCGGATTATGTCGCGGGATTCACAATGGCCGTTGCGCGTATGAAGGCGGTTGTCTCTGGACTTCAGGCTGACCGTGAGAGCATGGCGAAAAATCTTGCGGGTGCCGGCGGAAAGGTGAAGGGCGGAGTGCTTGCCGAGCCAGCGTACATCCTTTTGGGTGAGGCAGGAGTGAATGACGGACATGAGGTTATCCGCAAAATTACGCTTGAGGCTGAGAAGACCGGAAAGACTTTCTTCGAGGTTCTGAAAACTCACACCGAGGCTTATGAAAAAATCACCGCTCAGCTTGAAAAACTCGGCGTGGAAAATCCGGCGAACTTCTTCGAGGATCCTTCACGTTACCGGGGACTTGCCGCGGAAAAATCAAAGCGTCTTGCAAAAAAATATGCCGAGCTCATGGGTGAGTGAAGCAGGGCACCGTGATTATGTCGGAAAAAATCTATACCGCATCTCTCGTGGGGTGCGGCAGGATTGGCTACAGTCTGGGACTTGACTCAAAACGTGAGCAGCCCGCAAGTCACACGATGGCTCTGAACGCAAATCCACGGATTCGTCTTGTGGCCGGGTGCGATGTAGACTCGGACTCCCTTTCAATGTGGCATGACGCGAATCCAGATGCGGAGGTGTTTTCTTCTTCGGAGGAGATGTATGCCCGTGTCCATTCGGATATTGTTGTCATTGCCGTAAATGAGGACTCGCATAAAAAGGAGGCTCTGGCTGCAATCTCATCCCGTCCGCGTCTTGTGATTCTTGAAAAACCTGTCGCGCTGAATATGAGCGAAGCATTTGAAATCCTTGATGCGGCGAAAAAATCTTCCGTTCCTGTTTTAGTCAATCATGAGAGACGCTTTGCCGCAGATTATCTTATGGCCGCTGATTTGCTCGGAAAAATCGGAGATGTGCAGTCGATCAACGGATTTTTGAATTCCGGGATGGCGGTCTACTCCCAGCGTGAGGAAAAGACAGGCGCGTACAGTCTGATTCATGACGGAACCCACCTAGCCGATGCCGTGCTTTTTTTTCTTGAGCGTCTTGAGGGAAAATCGGAGTCGGGAATTAAAAAAATCAGCAGGAAGAAAAAAGACGGTCTTCTGGAGATGGCCTCATGGTTTTCGCTCGGCCAAAAATATGTGAGTGACATCCTTAACACTCCGGTTCTTACGGGGATTTTTCTTGATGACAAGGGATGCGTCAGGCAGGTGTGCGCTCATTATTCCACGGCGAAATGTCCTGATGTGAATCTTTCGTTCAGCGGTCGCTCGCGTTATTTCGGCTTCGGGATTGAGATTGTCGGAACCGAGGGAAAAATCTGTGTGGGAAACGGATTCCTGAAATTTTACCGCAGGGAAGAAAGCTCTCTCTACTCAGGATTTTACAGTCTTGTGCGGCAGGATGATGTGCGTCCTCCGAAAAAGACCGGATATTTTTCAAACATGGTTCAGGGTGCGGTGGATTTCCTTGACTCAAAGACTGATTTGCGTTCGTCGCTTCAGACCGGAATCAATGCGCTTGCCGTGCTGGAGGAAATCAGGAAGGAGCTTCGGAGGTGAGACCATGAGCGGATGGAAAAGCTATCTTCTGATGGCTCTTGTCGCCGTATTTATAATCTGGCTTTTGATGAAGTACATAATATGGAAGGCAAAGCAGGAGTCGGCTCTGAAAAAATCACGCCTCATAAAGAAGACTGCGGATGCAAAGGGTCTGCTCATCACTTGCCCGCTCTGTGGAAGCTATCTTCAAAAAGGGGAGGATCTTTTCAGCCGTGTTTACCGGCCCATGAACGTACCGCACCAGCTCTGCACCATAAGCGGATGTCCCCATTGCTACCCCGCGCTGGAACCGGGATTAAAAAGAGAATGCCCAGTGTGCCACAAGCAGGTTCCCATGGAGGAAGGTCACTTGGTGGCCCGCCTTTTCAATTACGCCGACGGAAAAAAACATGTTGTGGTGACAGGCTGCACCGAATGCTGCACCTTCAAAGATTGAGAGATAAAATCCGCCTATTGTTGTTTTGTTTGATTTGTGATACAATGCTTTTAAAGACTTTGATTTCATTTTGTGAAATCGTTTTCATAGGAGATTTTATATGAAGAAGTTGGTTGTTATACGCCACGGTGAGTCGGAGTTCAACAAGCTGAATCAGTTCTGTGGATGGCAGGATCCTGACCTCAGCGAAAAGGGACACGGCGAGGCAAAGGAGGCCGGAAAGCTTCTCAAGGCTGAGGGATATGATTTCGACATTGCCTACACATCATACCTCAAGAGAGCAATCCACACACTGCAGCACGTCCTTGATGAGATGGACCGCGTGTGGCTCCCCACAATCAAGACATGGAAGCTCAACGAACGTCATTACGGCGGACTTGAGTGCCTGAACAAGAGCGAGACTGCGGAGAAGTACGGTGAGGACCAGGTAAAAATCTGGAGACGCTCATTCAACATCAAGCCGCCGGTACTTGAGGATTCTGACCCCCGCTCAGCAAAGAACAAGCCCATGTTCCGCGACGTGGATCCCGCCCTTATCCCGCAGCATGAGTCTTTGGAGACAACCATCGCACGTGCGGTTCCTTACTGGGAAGAGGAAATCAAGCCGAAGGTCATGGAAGGAAAGCGTGTGATTATCGCAGCTCACGGAAACAGCCTCCGCGCATTGTACAAGTATTTCCTGAACATTTCCGACGAGGAGATTCTTGGAATCAACATTCCGACCGGAGTTCCGCTTGTGTTCGAGTTCAACGATGATCTGACAAAGGTTGAGAAGTACTATTACCTCGGCGACCAGGAAGCTCTCAAGGCAAAGATGGAAGCAGTCGCAAACCAGGGAAAGAAAAAATAATTTTTTTCTGATTGCGTCGCATTTTCAAGATTGGCTCAAAAAACTGAAGTTTTTAGAGCCTCCCATAAATGCAAAAAGGGATTCGATTTTTTACGTCGGATCCCTTTTTTGATTTTGTGCGGGTGGAGGGCTTGTAGCTCGCTTACATCCCCTGCATGGTGTAGGTCTTGGAGAGTGCCATGCTGCCGTCCGCGAAGTGCACCACCGCCACATAGTAGACCAGTCCCTTTTCATTGGAGTTGAACATGTCATCTGCCGCTACGGATTCATTGAACTGAGTGTAGTTGCTTGTGTCGCCCGGATCGTAGTAATGGGTATAAATCAGCTTGCCGCGGCGTTCCCATTCGTCAGGGTCTCTTCCCAAGTCACGGCTGGCGGAAATTACGTTTACAATAAAGCACTTGTTTGAGCGTGGCGTAGATGTGGACGGGAAGAATGAGGATTTTATGTCATCCAGATAATTGTCGTCAAACGGTATGAAGAGATATACCGTGTTCGAGACAGTCTCTTCCGTGCATAGGTCGTACTTACTTATACTATTGACCCATGTGTCAATTGCCGCTTGCGTATCTTTATTGTGACTGTAAGGTCTTCTGTACACTCTATTGACACCATCCTCATTTTCAATATCAGTTAAAGTGTTTTCATTGAATCCCTGCATTGTAATCCTGTACCACCAGGGGTCAAGTTTTATGTCATTTTCGGATTTTCTGACCCAGCCATTTGTTGCACCATCCCAATCTACAATCTCATCGCTCTCCGCGGTAAGTGTTTCATAGCGAAGAATATTTTTCCCTCCCTCAATAGTTTTCGTGCAGTCCTGAAGTTCATTATAAGTGCTGTATTTATTCAACCAAGTCCCTTGTGAGGCATCAAGACGTTGAATGTTTATCATGTTTCTGTCAAATGTCTCTTCTGGTTCTACGGGCAGAGTTGAGATTAGCTGAAGTTTGTTATTGCTGTCGATTCTTCTCCAGTTTACTTTGAGCTTGTTCTTGAAAGTTCCTATGTTTGCTTTTCCAAGAGTTATATAATTGAAGTTTCCGTAAGTGTCTGTCAGTTTTGCGAAGAGCATGTACTTTCCGTCGGCAATCCCGTTCAGCGGAATTTTCATGTTTAGTGAATATAATGCCTCGCCTTTTCTGTTTTCATTCCAAGTATTCTTATAGCAGAATGAAGTATAGCTTGTTATTCCACCCTGAAGCCCTTCTATCTGTGCGGGACTTGCGACTGAAAGATTGTCTCCCCATGTACTGTCGTAGGGCATATAATAGTACTGGAAGTATGGTGATATATGCCCCTCGTCCTCTTTGGCAATGCCTTCGAATTTAAAAGAATGTCCATCAAAATCAAGCCAAGAGTCGTGGGAAAGCAACTCAGGGGACTGGTACGGAGGTATATTATCATCCTCTTCCGAAAAATTAAGAATCTTTTCTTCTGATTCCGCAGTCACGCCGTCGTCATTTATTGCAATGATTTTTACTTTTGCTGCGATGGAGGGATAGCCATAGTTTGCACGGCAATTCCTTACGCTTTCAAAATACGAGCTCGATTCATTATAATCTTTCCACTCAGGTTTATTTTTCCAAGCAGTTTCAAATGGTGCTTTTAGCAGATTCTTTACCTGGAAAGTGAATACCGGTTCTGATTGTGTCTCGAAGTATGTCCAATAGTTTCTCTGGAAACCTTTGTCATCAATGTAATCCTGGCCATAGAAGCAAGGAATATATTTTACACCGGGCTGAGGATTGGTGACGGTGACATTTATGTTGAAAAGGCTGGAATTTAATCCGGCGGAATCTTTCTCGCACGTGAACTCCGGTGCAGTTATGCTTCCACTTGTTGTACTTGCTGCTGTATCCACAATCAGCTTGTATGGCAAACCGAAAGTTTGTCCGCACCACCTGTCGTTTGTCATCGAGTTCATGTTGTAGTTCGGCTGTATGAAAAAAATATATTTTGAGCCGTCCTCAACTTCAAATTCATTTTTGTCGGTAAGGTCGGAAGAGACGTCAACATCATAAGGTTTTACAGTGTTTCGTTTTAGGATCACATCGGATTCAGACATTCCTTCCTCAATTTTTCCATAGAAAATTCTGTAGAGTGCATAGTTGGTTTTTCCTGGAACGCTTCTTGTTTGTGAGAGTGCTTTGTGCAGCCCTGACAAATCACAATAGTTTAGCGTAATTTTCTTTTTTCCCGCAGTAGAGCCTTCTGAAATTTTGTAATTGTAGAATTCCACCTGACCAGGAACAAGAGTTGTCAGCACATTGCAGTTTCCTACGGAATCATATATCGTTGCCTGAACATAAATATCGTTATTCGGGTGTTGACTCTGATACTCCTTGTAGCCATCGGGTAATTTGTAGATTTTATCCTCTTCCGTTAGGCCTACCCAAGAGATGTTTCCTCTTTTTATTTCGGGTGCCGTTAAATCTGTTTCATCATCCTCGAACACTTCAAGCACTTCCGGGCGAACCATATTGTTTAAATCTGTTCCCCATGAAATGTAATATGAGAATTCTTCTGACTTCTCTGAACCATGGAAATACACGTCATTGGATAGATATGCAAACTGGATTCTGTACATGAAGTATTTAATTCTGCCGATTGTAGGAGCCTGAGTGTCATAAGGTTCAGGGTTAAAACCAGAACCAGGGGTAATATCATCCCTGAACTGTGGGTTCTCAAACCAAAGCAGGGAGTTCGCGCTGTTTGCTAGGCTTGTGTCGCGTATGAGATAGTATACGCAGGAGTCGTTGCTGTCGAGCATGGAGGAGTCGGATGTTGTAACGGTCACTTTGTACAGTCCGTCCATAAATTTTGAGTCGGAAAGGTCAAGGCTTACGGTTCCTGTGGAATTTCCGTTTGCACCTATGTATGGGACTCGTTCATAGCTGTCATACTCAGCCTCGAAAATACGGTTCCCGGAGGCATCATACATACGTGTGGATTTGAAATGCGCGTAGACGGCTCCTCCGCCGTAATCGTTTCCTTCTATATAAAAGTCGGCCTTGTTGCTGATGTGGTTCTGCTTGATGGAATCTTCGTCTCCAAAATCAAATTCCCCTGCGATCAGTTCCTTGGTTTGCCCTGATGCGAGAATAATCGGCTCTCCGTCAACAGGAATCGGGTTTCCGTCAATGTCACGCCAGACATGCTTCGGGGTAAATTCTCCCCTGACCTCAATCAGTTCCGGCGCAACATTATCCACGTTGTCGCAGATTCGGTATTTGTGGCTGATTTCTTCCTTTATGGGAAGTCTGTCCGGGGTAGTGCAGGATTTTGACAGCGAGACGTAAATGTCCATGGCTCTTTGTCCTTGCAGGTCAATCAGGTTCAGCTCCTTTGCGGGAACCGTCACAAGCTTGTTGTCGTTTGACCACTGGGGAGTGATAAAATGCTGCATGAGGCTGTTTCCCTGTGAGTCAGTGATTGAAAGACTGTTCGCGAAGGTTCCCGGATCCATCGGCATGGAGAAGCTGATTATGATGGCTCGGTTTTTTGAGACTCCCTGATCGGAAAAAGCGGGTTCCTCAACTGTGGCAACAGGACTTTCGTGATTTGCTATGTAAATTTCGTCCTCAATCTGCTGCTTTATTTCCGCTCCGTTGAGAAAGTTCTCGCAAGCGGTAAACAAGGGGAGTACTATACATAATAGTGGTAATATTTTGCACAAATTTCTGGGACTAAATGAAATCCGTCTCATAAATCGCCTCCTGTAAAGGAAATGGCAGAAAAGCAAGGTGCGAAAATATAAACTCATTTCAATTATAATGCAAGAATCTGCAATTATCAATCAAAAAAAGCAATTTTATCGGTTTTATCGGATTTCGGCCCAGAAAATCTGGAAAAATTGGTTTCCTTAGAATCCGGGGCCTGTCATCACGTAATTGTTGCGCGATGTGTCGAATCTGATTGAGAATCCCGCATAAGGCCTGATGGCGATGAGCTGCTTGATTTTGATGTCGTCGTTCGCGTTCAGGAATGAGACCGGGCACCACTGGAATCTTGTTCCCGTAATGAATGCGAAGGAGATTTTTTCATCCCTGAATGGCTCGTACTGATAGTGCACGTCAAGTCCGCCTCCGAATAAGAACGCTGACGGTGCTTTTCCCGGAAAGTCATCCGATGCGAGCCGGAAATATGTGAAAACAGGTGCGATTCCTCCGATGATGGAATGTTCCTCGTTGATCTGCCATTTTGCACCGAATCCGAGTCCGAAATTGAGGGAGAGCAGGGTGATTGGATCTGAGCCGAATCCAGAGTCTATGAATCCTAAGGAGACCGACATGGGTCTGTAGATTCCGTACCAGGAGTCATTTATGAAAATATATCCGCCCAGATTGACTGTTGCGAGCGTTTCGCTGATAAAATCCTTTTCGTCTGCTTCCTCAACCTGCAGAAATGAGATGTCGGAGCCGATTCCAAAATCAAACTGTGCGTAGGAAAAGCTTGCCGCGCAGAATGTAATTATCAGTGCAAGAAAAAGTTTTTTCATTTTAGTCTCCTATAATAATGCGTCAAAATAGTGCGTCCAATTCCGTCTATTTGAAAAAAAGCTCGCTTTCAAAGGATGTGCCGCTTTCGGTCTTTCCAACAATGCAGGCCTTTTTCAGATTATCGTCAAAATTTCCGAAAACCGTGAGTTTTTCATCCAGAAGAGCCTCCTTGGAATAGTTCAGGCGGAAATCCACAAGCTCCCTGTCCCTGTATTCCGCGGGGAGTGCGTCGGCGACAAAGGCTCCGTAGCGTGAGTTCGTGGTGTGTCCGTTCGCGTCTATGTCCGAAAACTTGACTTTGCGCTCGTCAATCATGCTCATCTCTTTTGGAACAGAAATCTTTCCGGGCTTCATGCAGTCTCTCTGTGTCTCGGTCTCCGGGGGGGTGTGCATGGTGAAATCCTTCGTGGGGATTATCCGCCTCGTCTCCGGGTTTACCACAAGCCATGTGCTCATTCCGCTCACAAGCCTCTCTCCGTCCATGCTCTTGATTTCGTAGGCGCGCCTCAGCTGTAAGAGCTCCGGTTTTTCCTCCCATGTGACCACTTCAATCCGCTCGTTTTCCCTCGGCTGTCTGTGAAAATGCAGTGCAAGCCTTGAGACCAGGATGGCATATCCGTTCTGTGCCAGAATCTCCCGGGAAAGTCCCTGCTGCCTGTAGTCCTCCACCGCCGCGTCCGAAGTTATCCTCAGGACCTCGCTCAGACTCAGAATCTTGTTGCGGTTTGCCTGACTGAAAAATATGCTCATCTGGCTGTGAAAGACATTTCCTTCCTCATGCCACATCTTTAAATCTACCATAAATTCCTCCTATTCTTCGTTGTCCAGGCGGCTTTGTCTTGAAATCCATGCCCACAGGCTTTCTCCGCTTTCAGAGCAGCACTGGTCGTTGAAAAGATACGTCCAGACCATGTGTCCATTATACTCATAAGGCTTCCCTTTGTCATCAGTGAAGCGTCCGCTCGTGTCCCTTACGTCGTTGAAAAAGTTCATGTGCAGGACATATCCGGTTCTTGCCTCCATGAGCCGTCGTGTCGTAGGTACCACGTGCTTTTCTGGATCCACCGTCGTGTCATTTTTGGCGTGGACGAACCATGTGGGAATCTTGTCAAGAGTGCGGATGTCGTTTTCGGAAAGCCATTTGTCGTTGTATGCCTCGCAGACCGGGAAAGATGCCGCGAAAAAGTCGGGGTAGGAGAGAAGCATGTTCATGGTCATGTATCCGCCGTTGGAGCAGCCTCCGATGTAAATCCGGTTTTTGTCCACAAGGGGAGTCTGATGCAGGAATGTGTCTATGACGTGCTTGCATGATTTTGTGTACCGTGATTTTTTGTCCGTGCAGTCGTCCGAGAGAATGTCGTATGGCTTGTCTCCGTGCTGCATCCAGAATGTCGGTGTCTGTATGCAAAGGACGTATGCTCCCTCGAAATAGGACTGTATGGGGTCTTTCGCAAGGGCAGTCACCTTGTTTCCGAGCAGGGCTATGTTTGTGTCGGTTCCGCCTTCCCACGCACCGTTGAGCCAGACAATCAGGGGATATGTTCTTCCCTCCTGGATTCTGGACTCATCGATTTCAGAAGTAAAATATGCCGCTGTAAGTTCCCCGGTGGATTTCATGTCCGTAAAAAGATCTGCGTCGGGAGAATACCAGTCGCTGCATTCAGTGATCGGTGCGCTGAGTTTTTCATGGCTGATTTCAAAATTGAATTTTTTCTTCCATATATTATGCTCGCTTTCAGGTGAGTAGATGAAGGGCGAAATCAGATAGTCGGTGGGATGTACCTCAAGTGCCAAAGTGATGTGAGTCGGCTTTTCTGTCTCTGGATTTTCGTCATCGCCTGATTTATCTTCGCATGGTGCTCCATCAATGTCGCTTTTCCATGCCGCAACGACCTTTGCATTTCCCTCAATCTCCGTTTTTTTGCCGCTCTTGAAATCAAGTCCCTCGCTTAGGATTTTTACGCTGAATTTCTCCGGTCTTAAATCCGCGTCGGTAAAATCAGATGCGATCTCTCCCACGTTCAGTATGATTTTGTCCACCATGGGGCCCCAGTCATATCCGCCGATGAGCAGAGTGTATGAGTTGTCCTTTTCCGCCATCTCGTCGTAAATCTTGGCCACGGATTTTTTTCTCCAGATGCGAAGAATCAGAATGACGGCCAGCATTACGGCACAAAAAATTGCTCCTAAAAAAGTCTGCATAATATCCCCCTTTTACTCAGCAGGCATCTTCCAAGCCCTGTTTTTTTTCAGCTCGGATTTGATTTTTTTTGATTTGAGTCGCTTTTCTTTGGACGCTTTCGTGGGCGAGGTCTTTTTTCTCTTTGGATTCAGTTTCGCCGCGTTCGAAATCCAGCTTTCAATCCGGCTAAGTGCTATGGAACGATTGACTTCCTGCGTCCTCTCGTCGTCCACATCAATGCAGATATTTCCCTCTGAGTTTATTTTGCTTGCCAGCTTTCTGATTACGGCCGCCATTTCCTCTTCGTTCAATCCCCGGATTTTTTTGATTTCTAGTGTACCGTGGACTTTGGTGTTCACTTTGTTTACGTTCTGTCCGCCTTTTCCACCGCTCCGGCAAAATATGAAAGAGATGTTTTCTTCTATTGAATTGTGCAGTTCTGATTTGTCCATACTGATAAAATAATGCTTATGCACGATTTAGGCAAGAGGTGGAGTGTAGAAGAAATTTTAGTTTCCCAGTGCAGTAAAAAATAGTATTTGTCATGGAGCTGTCCCAAAAGTATGATTTGTCATTGCCGGACTTGCTTGAGTCTACGCTACAAATAGGTTTGATAATCTCTAAATGCTTATAATGCAATACTATAGGTTGTCGAATCAAGTCCGATAATGACAGTTTTTTTAACTTATTGGACATCCCCATCTGGAACAAGGTTGTTGATTCAAGATTCTAGTCGGCATTACGGACAACACGGAAGCCAACGTCCATGTAACGGCCACGCTGGACTAAACCACGTCGACGTGCAACAGAGACTGTCTCACTAGAAGGATCAGCACCAAAGGAATTGCCACGACAACATCGGTAACCTGAGCTATACCAGTCCCAGCACCATTCCCATACGTTTCCGGTCATGTCGTATATGCCAAGTGTGTTCGCGGCCTTGCCTTTTACTACATGTGCTACATTTCCGCTGTTACCCTTATACCATGCCACATCTCCAATAGTGTTGCTTCCTGAGTAGGTGTACTGTGGACTTGGTATGCCGTTGTTTCCACCACGTGCAATGTATTCCCATTCTGCGTCGGTCGGCAGACGGTAGCCATTGGCCGTCGTGTCAAAACTTATTCCATTATCCCAGGTTGTATTGGTTGAATTGGGACCGCAGTATTTTGTTGATGCATTTCCAAAAATTTCGCTCCATTTTCTCGGATCTGTTTCAGTTCCCAATTTGTAAACAGGTGTAAGTCCCTCATCCATTGAGCGAAGGTTACAGTAAACCACAGCGTCGTACCAGCTTGCACCAGCAGGGAGATTGTCGCCGTGAACGTAGTAGTCTGGAAGGGTGCTACCTTCTTGACAGTAGGTCTTATACTCCTGCTGTGTCACCTCGTGGTCGCATACAATCATGTCACGTATAGTCACCGTTTTTCCTGATTTGAATACATTTGAGCCTGAGACTGCTCCGCTAACTGTTCCACCCTCAACTTCTACAAAATTATTATAAATTCCGCTCATCTTTTTTGTACGGGTCTTTTTTTGCAAGACGGAACTTCTATTTCCTTTGGCATCTTCTGCGTAAACTTTATAGATGTGGTAGTCTTTTGTTTTATCATAATTGAAAGTTGCGGAAGTATTCGGGAAATCACAATCGCTGAGTGTATTCCATGTTGAGCCGTTGGTTGTATAGCTGAACTTATAAACAATATCGCGTTCGTGGGAGGCTGGAACATTCCATGAAAGTTCAAGGGTGCTGTTGCTTTTATATTTGCAAAGCAGGTTGCTTATTCCTGCTGGTGCGGTTTTGTCCACAGCAAAGTACTTTCCACCGGATGTTTTCTCATTTCCACTCATGTCGCTGAAAACAAAACTCAACTCGTAAACTCCATCGGGAAGATTCAGATTATCAAGAGTAACTGTACCTTCAAAGCTCGCGCTGTCTGCGCTGATATTTTTATTGTAATCAACTTGTTTCTCTTTGAATAATGCCGGCGACGCAAGCTTGTTATATCTGCTGTCATAAACTTTATTCAGGTTTATCTTGAACCAGGTTCTCGGTCCTGATCCGATTGAGCCGTTACTTGCTGCCGGGTCATTTATCGTCAGGTTCAAATCCACGTCCAAACTGTTGCCGTCAAAAAATGAGAGGCTTCTTATTTCGGATGATAATAAATCACCGTTTGAATCCCCTGTAAGATTTTTGTCAACGGAAAGAGCAGCGGTCGTTCCTGTCTCTTTTACGATGCAAGTCGTATATGAATAATTAGGAGTCATGTTGTCAGTTCCATCGCCTACATGATACATCCATCTTTTGCTTCCGGCAAGTCCTACGGATTTTCCTTCTTTCATGTAAGACATTCCCTTTTCCACGCTTACAAGAATCTGAGTGTAGTCCTGAATTAGAGGCGTTCCGCTTGTGTTTCTTTTTACGCGAATTATAAGTGAGCGGCTGTTTTCAAAAACTGGAGGATCAAACCATTTGTTTAGATTTGTGCTGTCCCTGTTGTTTGAAATCAAAATATTTTTAAAGAAAGTCTCACCGTCTTTTTGGTAGCCCTTGTAAACGTTTTCCGACTCGCCGTCTTCATTCAAAATTGTTTCCGAGTACAATGCTTCGACTGCTATTTCTTCTTCTATAAGCTTGTCCATTTCGTCCTGCGTGTAATAAATGGAAGCCTTGTCCATGTCGTGGTCAAACAATACTTGAATGGAAGTATCTTTTAAAACTCCAGAAGATTGCGGAGTATTAGAAATGATTTGCGGGCGTTCTGCCATGACGGGTACAATCGAAAGTGCAATTTCATCTCCGGGACCTTTTAAAAATTTGCATTCAGTCTCAGGCTCTGTCAGATTGCTCAAACTAAGATATTCCCCATTTTCGAATTCCGTCTGTGTTTTTGAATCGACTATTTTCCAGCGGATAAATTCCCAGTCGCTTGCAGGCTCGAATCGTACCGTAAAAGAGTCGGTCACTTTTTTCTCTACTTCACCACCTGCTGGCAATCTTGTAGCTCCTGTTCCTTTTGGTGCTTCCACGGTGATTTTATATGAAGGTGCGTTCGCATAAGCAATCTGATTTTCAATCTCCTCTTTTATTTCTTTTCCATTAAGAAAGTTCTGGCATGAGGTGAGCAAAAATGCTGATACCCCCCCCCCATCCTGTCAAAAGTATAGTACTAACCAAAAATCCATAAAACTTTTTCATGCAAACCTCCAAAACAGTCGCACTTTCAGAGTTACCCATAAACTGAAGTTTTTATAGGTTCCCATAAATTAAAAATGATGCTTCAAAAGTTGGCAAATCTTATGGATAAATTCTAACACAAGTCTGTGCAAAAATCAAGGTAAGTTTCTTATGGCATCGAAAAATTAGGTGAACCAGGTCAAAATGGCATCGAAAAATCAGGTGAAATAGGTCAAAATGCCACCGAAAAAAAAGTTGACGATTTTTATTTTTTTTATTATCTTCCATAAATAAGAAATTTTCTAATGTTTGCTCAATCAGGAGAAAAAAAATGGCAAAATATCAGTTTCAGACGGAAGTAAATCAGCTTTTAAAGCTCATCATCCACTCAATGTACTCAAACAAGGACATTTTTTTAAGGGAGATTGTTTCCAACGCCTCCGATGCCCTTGACAAGCTCAAGTATCTGACTGTAAGTGATGATGCTTACAAGTCGCTCACTTTTACGCCACGCATTGACATTACTTTTGATGACTCAAAGCAGACGCTGACTGTTCAGGATTCTGGAATTGGAATGGACGAAAAGGATTTGGGGGACAATCTTGGAACCATCGCACGTAGCGGAACCAAGGCGTTCATCGACAAGCTTTCGGAGAGCGGAAGTGGCAGCTCTGATTTAATCGGACAGTTCGGCGTGGGATTCTACAGCGCGTTCATGGCTGCCTCAAAGATTGATGTTTACACAAGAAAAGCCGGTGGAGACGGAAAGGCATGGCACTGGTCATCTGACGGAACCAATGCTTACGAGATTGACGAGCTTTCCCTTTCGAGCGAAGAGGCGAAAAAATACGGATTCGACAAGACAGAGACCGTGGGTACCGCAATAGAGATGCATCTGAATGATGACAGCAAGGATTATGCCTCAAGATGGAAGATTGACGAGCTGATTAAAAAGTATTCCAATCACATCGCGTTCCCAATCTACCTGCACTATGTCCAGAACAAATATGACAAGGACGGAAAGCCGGATGGAACTGAGAACAAGATTGAGCAGGTGAACTCGGCAAGCGCACTGTGGAAAAAGAGCAAGAGCGAGCTTAAGCCCGAGGATTACAATGAGTTCTACAAGGTGATCAGCCACGACGGAACCGATCCTCTCATGTACTCACATGTCCACGCGGAGGGAACCCAGGAATATACAACGCTTTTCTATGTGCCTCAGGTCGCTCCTTTTGACATGTATCAGGCGGACTACAAGAGCGGAGTAAAACTTTATGTCAAGCGTGTTTTCATCACCGACGATGACCGTGAGCTGCTTCCCGCCTATCTGCGTTTTGTGCGCGGTGTAATCGATTCTGAGGACCTGCCTCTGAACGTGAGCCGTGAGATTCTTCAGCAGAACAGAATCCTTGAGACAATCAAATCCTCATCCGTGAAAAAGCTGCTCGGTGAATTCAAAAAGCTCGGTGAAGCCGCGGACAAGGCAAGAAAGGAGGAGAATCCCAGCGACGAGGATAAGGCTGCGATTGAAAAATGGAACAAGTTTGTAAAGAGCTACAACCGTCCGTTGAAGGAGGGCCTCTATTCTGATTATGCCAACCGCGATGAGATTGCGGAGATTCTGCGTTTCAAGAGCACCGATGAGTCTGGAACTGGCGACGACAAGTGGACAAGCTTTGCCGATTACGTGAGCAGAATGAAGGATGACCAGAAGGCAATCTATTACATCACCGGAACCGACGAAAAGAACCTGCGTGAGTCACCGCTTCTTGAGGCATATAAAAAGAAGGGATTCGAAGTCCTGATTATGGCCGACGAGATTGACGACATCGTGATTCCACAGTACGGAAAATACAAGGATTATGATTTGAAGGCCGTGAACCGTGCCGGAAGCGATGACGAGCTTGGTGTGGACAAGGAAGAGGCGAAGAAAAAGGAAGAGGCCTTTAAGCCGGTCCAGGAAAAAATCAAGAAGGCACTTGGTGAGCGCGTTAAGGACGTTGTTTTGAGCAAGCGTCTTTCCGACAGCCCCGCGTGCATTGTCATTGACGAGAACGATCCTTCATTGCAGATGGAGCGTATGATGAAGGCGATGGGACAGGGCAACGTGAGCATGGTAAAACCAATCCTTGAGATTAACGCCGACCACCCGCTCGTGAAAAAGCTTGAGGGCGATGTGTCCGATGAGTTCGTTTCACAGGTGAGCGAGGTTCTTTTGGATCAGTCCCTGCTTGTTGATGGTGCCGAGCTTAAGGATCCCGCCGCATTCGTAAAGGCGATGAACGCTCTGCTCGTGAAATAAAATCAGATAACGTCTAAAAACTTTTGAGAGCTTCAAGGGTAAATCCGGGCATTTTCTTATCCAAGGTGGGGTAGGAGGATGCCCGTTTTTTTTTCATTTTTCCGTTTTTAAAACGGCGTCCACAAGCTTCATTGTTTTTGTTTCCGTTTTTATTCCTTTGAAAATGGATTTATTATTCTTGATATCAAATACCGTATAGCAAACAGTCCAACTGTAACCGAAAAGTCCGTTGCGGAAAGAATCTCTGATTGGACTGACACAAAGCGGTACCAAAAAATAATCATCGGATAAAAGTATCAGCGGACCCGCCATGGGTTCGTATCTTTGTTTGAAAGTGCATGCGACTTCTTCGAAAGTGTCCAAATCAAATATGACACAGCTTTTTCCGTCGCGTTTCCAGGATGTGACATCTCCAGACTTAACAACTGTGGAGCTCTCTCGTATTATCTTGTTTTTGTATCGTGCGCCGGGGTAAGACCATCCCAGTTGAATTTCGTTTGTCCGGACATCCCCTGTTGAGCGGTCAAGTACATAATATCCTGAGTCTCCGACAAATCCTCCGTCCACATAAAAATAGATGAAATTGTCGTCAGCATGAACACCTGAAATATATCTGTGCTCCCAGCCATATTTCGGACTTTTGCGGAAATCCTCAAGCTCATATAATTTTTTTATCTGCTTTGTCCGTGAATCGTATTCGTATAGAATATGTGGCTCCGGGCTTTTTTCACATCGCTCGCACCAGAAAAAAGTATTTTCTGTGAAGGCACTGAAGCGATATATTTCCTGCTCAAATTCAAACAAAACAGTTTCCGCGTTTGTAATATAATTGAGCCTGATTACGCGATATAAATTTTCAATTTGTTCCGCAAACAAAACAGAATCCTCATTGTTTCTGTCAATTCTTATGTCCAGAATTTTGCGCTTGCTCAGAGTTTTCAAATCAGTAAGCAATTGTTCTCCACTATAAATTGAATATGCGGCATTTTCATTATAGCCTTTTTGGAATAAATATATCAATGAGAAATCCTTTTGCTCTTTTTTTGAGCCTGCATGAGCAAAAGTAATCAATGAACTTAATAATAGCAAAATACAAAATACTTTTTTCATTTTTTTTCTCCTAAAATTATTTTAGCGGAACATATCCGACTTTTTCAACGAGCTTCTGTCCTTCATCAGAAAGAATCCATTCAATCAGTTTTTTTGTGTTTTCTGATTCTTTGCCCTTTATGGTGATTGCGTAAAAATTGTCCGTAAGCGGATATGTTTTGTTTTTGATATTTTCTACGCTTGGCTCCACTCCATTAATCTTTAGCATTTTTACATCCACGCTTTTATTCATGCTTTCAAGAAAATATCTGAATGTATAGCCGATTGCGTTGTTATGATTTTCATAATCTGAAACTACATTCACCATTCCATCCATCAAAGTCATTATCTTATGAGTTTTCGGAGGAATAAGATCAAAATCTTTTCCCATAATTTTTACAAAGGCAGTTTGACTTCCGCTGTTCTTTGCCCTTTGGAACGGTTTTATCGTCTGCCATTTTCCTCCGACCTTTTTCCAGTTTTTTATTTTGCCGCTGTAAATGTCTTTAATCTGCTGGAGTGTAAGACTGTCAACCGGATTTTTCGCATTTACAATAAAAACAAAGGCCTCATAGCCGATCGGATACATATTAAATTCCACGCCTTTTTCTTTAGCCGTCTCCAGCTGCTCTTTTGAAGGTTCCGCCACAAAGATGATGTCATCCTCTCCTGATATAAGTCTCTTGTATGCTCCCGTTGTTTTTTCAAAGTGAACAAAATCATTTATTTTACAATCAGCTGGATATACAGCTTCAGCAAAAGAACAGTAAATCGGGAAGAGTGCTGTCGCACCGTCCATAACAGGAATATTGTCATCATTTGTAAATTTAAGTGTGGATTCCGAATCCAAGTGGGCAAGATTTTTCGAATGCTTAAAAGGTATGTAATGCCCACTATATATTTCTTTCTGCTCTACTGTTTGGACAGTTGAGATACATGACACAAGCATTAAAATAATTGCGGCTAGACAAATTTTCAAAATAATTTTTTTCATCTTCTTCCTCCTAAGTATCCCTAAATTTTTATTTCCTCTCAGGAAACTTATCATACTCCTTTTTACACATTTCGGATATTTCTTCACATTGTTTTGAAGTAAAGCAAAAACTGTACTTAACGACACTCGGTTTTCTAAAAAAGCTTCTGCAAAATTTGGGTATACATTCAAAGCTTAATTCTATATCAAAGTTTATTGAATCGTTCATCCTGTTAAATTCAATTAGTTGAAATGCAAGGTTTGGTTCGATAAATGCTAATCCTTCATGTTCTGGTTGCTCAAATTTTGCTATATCAAAGAACCATTGAGCGATCGTCAACCAATCAGATGATAGCAAAAACGGATCTGTGTTTTTCCATTTTTTTTCCCTATCAATGACTTCAATGTTTATTTGAAGCCAATTTTTATCAAACTTTTCATCATCATCAAAATATGGAAATTGATAATTCTCAGTTGCCAATGAAATACTTTGATTCTGATTATTACTAAATGAAACCATACCTAATCCTAAGTATTTTGGTGCGAATGTTTATATAACAATTCTATCATACAACAGAATCTCGCAACGTTTCAAGGTGTTTTATTTTTTTTTGACGGCAGCAATTTTGACAAAGTTCTTGAAAAATGGTATGATGTTTTATTGCACAAGAACGCGCGCCATGTAGCAAGATGCTTTGGAGGAAAAATGAGATTAGATGGCTTTGGATTGTTTGTTGAAGATATGCCGAAAATGATCCGCTTTTACAGGGATGTGCTTGGATTTGAGATAAAGGAATCCGAGGATGCGGGAAATGTCTATTTGATAAAAGATGACACTTTGTTTATGCTTTACGGACGGAATAATTTCGAGAAAATGACCAACCGAAAATATGAGTATGTAAAAGGATTGAATGGTCATGGCGAAATTGCTTTATATGTGGACACCTTTGATGAGGTTGATGAGAAATATAAGGAGCTGATTTCAAAAGGAGCTGTCAGCGTATTGGAGCCTGCAACCGAACCCTGGGGACAAAGGACATGTTATATAGCAGATCCCGAGGGAAATCTGATTGAAATAGGTTCCTGGAATAAACCATTCCGTTCCTGGTCCGATAAAGATATGTGACATCAGAAAAAGGTTTAGAAGCCATGGGGAAAAGAGTGAAAAAAAGCCTGGTAGGAATTTTAAGTGTATCTTTCTTTTTTTGTCTCACCGTATTTTTAATTTGGAATTCTGGAAATGGATATGTGAATCATGCTAAAAAAATTGGAAAGCAGATTATAGAAAAAATAGAAAACTACAAACTGGTTAACGGGAAAGTCCCAGATTCTTTTATTGATTTAGGTCTGGTTCCTAATCAGCAGTGGGGCGGTGTTGGGACGGAATACATGGGTGTAAATTTCTGGTATGATAAAGTTTCGGATAATGACTATGATCTTTATTTTGATCTGTCAGTTGGAGAAGCCTTGTATTATCACTCTTGTACAAAAGAATGGGATATTAATTAACGCAAAAGCAGATGTAAAGCATCTAAAGCGTTGGGAAAAGGAAATGTTTAATTAATAAATTCATTTTCTCCTCAAATTTTACAGAATGAATATTACTCTTTCAAATACCCTTCATGCCATCCAAACCAGCCCACATAATTAAGAGCATTTTTAAACATATAATCATCATAGCCTTGGATTTTTTTTAGTAATACTTTTAGTTCATTCTGTTTTTCTTCATTTAGGCTAATTGGATTTTCATGCGAAATTATCCATTTTCCAGAAACATGTATTATTTCTTTCATTAAACGCATGGTTTCATTTTGATCATTGTTTAATTTACTTTCATGCATTTCAAAATCTATCCAAGGATTTTTCCAATGACTTAAAAAAAAGTTTTTGTCAATCATTTTTTATTTCTCCGAATTTTTTGTTTTGAATTTCTAAAGTTTTGCAAAAGCTAGCTTTAATAATTCAACGTCACCAGGACAGAAATCAAAATCTGTTAATTCTTCTTCGCTAATCCATTTTATTTCTGATATTTCGTCCTGATTAAATATTGGTTTATCAAGCAATTCTCCGTAATATGCGATTGTTATATACATTAGACCGTTTAAATACATTGCTCTTGAATGTAAATGCTGCAAGTCTTTTATTCTGCAATTTATTTCTTCTTTTACTTCTCGAATTACACAATCCTTGAAGTCTTCTCCAAATTCGAGGTTTCCACCTATTGCTTCCCATAATCCGGGAAAATATTTTTTGCTCATGCTTCTTTTTGAAATTAATATTTGTTTTCTTTCCCTGTCAATTGGGAGAAAGGCACAACCGACCATCTGTATTTTATCTACCATTTTTTTCCCCCTTTGATTTTGAATAATTGATTTCCTGAATCTCTACGTATCCTGTCAAAAAAGGCAAATCATATTGAACAAAAGTGTTGTCTGATATATTGAGTATTTCAAATTTATAATTATACTCAGTCGGATTGCTGATTCTTATAATCATAGCTATTTCCGATTCATTGATAATAATCGGTGTGCTCATTATAGATGTTTCATTTTGTTTGAGATTTCTTTCGTTCCAAAAATCGAAATTTAATTCTTTTTCATAAACTAAGGTAAATGGCTCTGACGGAGCTTTAGAGCCTGTTTGTGACTTTGGTAAAGAAAATGCAGATAAGAAAATCAATAATATAAAAATGCAACAAATACTCTTTTTCATTTTTTTTTCTCCTATGTGCCCCAGTGCGGGCGTTCACATGACATCGGCTTTGAAGTTTTGTTATGTGATTTATATATATTTACCAACTTTAATTATATCTCCACTTTCTGTTTTGAAGATATATATCCAGTAACAATCATTGTCACCATAATTATTTGGATCAGATACAATCTCTCCAGGTGACAAATACTCATTCTTACAATTGTACCAATTTTTAAATTGAATATCAGAATATACAGTGTTTATAACATTGTCTAATATATATTTTTCATCGCGTTTTATATAACCGCCGAAAGCAATTGGAAATATTTTGATATTTAAATTATTTTTGATTTCTGTTATGAAATATCCACTCTGAGGATATTTACTCTTTTTCATATTTATTAAAACGTCATTTGAATTTAATGCCACTTCAGATTCGGAAAGTTCCTTGAAATCTAAAATATCATTATCCTCAACCCAATATGCTCCTTCTGGAATATTTAGTAAATTATGAGATATATTTAATATTTCCCCAGAAGGATATAAAACACAATACTTTTTGATGTTTGTTTTTTTTACTTTTCCTTTATCTGTAATAAAAAATCTGCCACTTTTGTCAACTATCTTTTTCCAATCAGAATTTCGCTTATCAGAAATATGCTCCGAAATAAAAATTGAATAGTTTCTATTTAGGCTAATAAAATATTCAATATTAGCTAAATTCTCTTTGCATAATTTTGTTTTACTTTGAAATATATGTTGTATCGCATAAAATAACAAAAAAATAGCTATTAAAACTATAATATACATTTTATTTTTTCTTCTCCAAATGCGCCCCAGTGCGGGCGTCCACATAACAATGAGTTAAACCGCACGCGGCTTGACCGCGTGTCGGCTTTGAACTTCTTGTTATGTGATTATTTCTTATTTTAAAGGAAATATAACTCATGAACCTTATTATTTTCTTCATCAAATCTCAGTGCTAATCTAGATTTTCTGATTTAATGTAGGTAGTTCTTGTATCAAGAAGTTTATCCTCATCGCTATCCCTATAATGCTCAAGAACATTATAAGTGATTGTTACGCCGCCATTTTCCTTTACAGCTGACTGCATATCAAGAATTTCTCCATCATCACAGAAGATACCTGGTTTGCAATCTTGTTCCTCTTCAGTTTTATTTATATAAAGTTCACCATTCTTATGGAAAATAAGATAAAACTGGTTATTATGATAATGATTAAATGATAAATGCACAACAAATGAAGATTCATCAATATCAAGAATTTTAATCCCCTGAAAGCCAATGTTATTATTTCTGAAAAGATCTCCATAAGTTTCTGGATCACCAAGGAAAAAGATTTTATAATATTCATCGTTCTCTTTGAGGTATACACGGGTATCAGACACAGCTATTTCATGATTACCGAAATGCATAATCTCAATAGTCTCTTTCGGATTATATAATTTCATTTTATATTTTGATTCTTCCTTTTCAACAAATTTATAACTCTTTTTATCAAATTCAAGGACAGCTCTTCTATTATATGGCAAGTAATCAATTATGATTTCATTATGCTTTTTGCCTGAATTAAATATTAAATTCTCAGCAATATCATCTGACTCTGGCCCGCCAGAAACCTGAACAGCAAGATTTAAGAAGGCAACATAGTCATTACCTTTTTTCTCGAATGCAATAAGAGAATCGCTATAATACCCATCTATTATAAAAAGATAATCGGTAATACCATTATTATTAATATCAGCTGTAACGAGAGGGTGCTCATTATCCAGAACATCATAACAGACAATAAAATTATCCCATTCACTGATTTTAAGAAGTTCACATTTTTCTAGAAGAGTCGTATTAGAATCTGAATCTGTGATATTTATATCACAGTTGTAAGTATCAGAATCCCTTCCTGGATGAATTTCTGTCGGACAAACTGAAATAGTAAAGTCATTTGTTTTTAAGAGTTCGGTTTCCTGTCCCAACTCAAGGCTTACTCTTTCCGGAAATGAGATAAGCTCTGGTATTTCAGCCGGAATAAATCCTTCTGCAACTTCTTCAGTATCCTCTTCTTCAGAACTTGTAGCCTCACTTATTTCTACTCCTGAACTTATAACCTCAAAAGTCTTTTTTACAGGAGCGTCTTCTGTAAGTAAAGTCTCCTCAGAAAGTTTTTCGTTTTCTGACTGATTTCTCGCTTTCTTACTGCAAGATGTAAAAAGAAGACAAGAACTCAATGCTAGTAATAATATCTTTTTCATATTTTCCTTCCTAAGCGCCCCAGTGCGGGCGTCCACATAACAACTGGTTGTACCGCAGCGGGCTTGACCCGCTGTCGGCTACGAACCTTTGTTATACGAAATTACTTCCGTACAACAATTTTCTCCATATCTATTTTTTGAAGCAACGCTTCTATTTTTCAAATCTACATTTTTAATCGATGAAAGCCGCGTAGAAGGGGAGTACCGCTACATTGCTTTCAATATCATTTTTTAATCGAGCTTGACTCGATTAAAAAATATTCCTTTTCTATTCTTACTTTTGAAAGAAGCACTCCACCTTTCCAAGAAAGTTTAAGTACAACCGCTTCTTCGTTCAAGCCCTAAAAATCAATGGCTCAATTTTTTCAGCAAGCTTGACTTGCTGAAAAAATGTTCTTTTAATTTTCTTCTAACAAGTTTATAACGTCTGAAGATTTTCTTTCTTTATAAAAATTAATTTTATTATAATTCCAAATACCGTTTTCCTTGTAAGCATCAATATAAACGATTGAAATACCGTT
>JAEEGL012016802.1_pt1 | contig 34991 bp, 35 predicted proteins | sample 9134231 | NCBI WGS metagenome assembly JAEEGL01 (sample SAMN16246548, study PRJNA631951) | gut metagenome | biome: gut microbiome; feature: rumen; material: fiber-attached | host: Bos | place: Iran: Karaj | collected 2018-10 | reverse complement strand
TATCCGGATAGTCCCGGCTGAAATTCATGATGATATTCACGTCGGCTCCGCGCCAGGTGTAGATCGTCTGGTCGGGATAATCGACGACAAACAGCATACTGTCTTCCCCGGCCAGCAGCCGGATCAGTTCGTACTGCAGCGCGTCGATGTCCTGAAACTCGTCGACCAGCACGCAGCTGAGACGGTCCTGCCACTTTTTTCGGATCTGCGGGAAGCGGCGGAACATCCGCACCGTCCAGAGGATCAGATCGTCAAAGTCCAGGGCCAGAAGATCCTTCTGGCGGTTCAGATAGTATTCGTATACTTTCGCCCTTGTCCGGTCGGCGGAATAATCACCGGCCATCTCATAGGCTTTCTCGATGCTGATATCGGCGGCTTTGTTGTTGGAGATATAGTCGATCATACCGCCATACGGCCAGCTGGTCGTATCGAGATTCAGCTGCTTGTAGGCTTCTTTCAGAACGGCTTTCTGATCGTCAGCGTCCATGATCGTGTAATTGCGGGGATAATCCATTACTTCGATATCTTCCCGGAGGATCCTCACACAGAGGGAATGAATGGTGCTGATGCGGGGCAGATAGGTCTGATCTTCCAGCATCCGGCTGACTCTTTCCTTCATTTCGTTGGCTGCCTTGTTGGTGAAGGTGATGGCGAGAATCCGGCTGGCGAACATGCCGCAGTCTTCGATCAGATGGATGATCCGCATGGTAAGAACACGTGTCTTGCCGGAACCGGCGCCGGCGATGACACGGATATATTTCGCTTCCGAAAGAACAGCGTCTTTCTGGTTTTTGTTTAATAAGGATACGTCTGTCATTTACACTCTCCGTTTGAACTGCCCTATTATATCATGATTCGTATGCATTCACTGTTCGCAATCATGTATAATTACCGTATGTTACGTATTGCGAATCAATGGAAAGATTATGCCTGCCTTGAAGCGGGCAATGGCGAAAAGCTGGAACAGTGGAAGGACGTCATTCTGCGCCGTCCCGACCCGCAGGCGATCTGGCCGGCCGATCAGAGAAAAGGCGCCTGGACGAAAGCAGATGCGGTTTACCACCGCTCCAATAAGGGCGGCGGCAGCTGGGAATACAGGAAAAAACTGCCCGAGTCGTGGACTGTCTCCTACCGTTCTCTGACCTTCCGGGTCTCACCTACCGGCTTTAAGCATACCGGCCTGTTCCCCGAACAGGCGGTCAACTGGGACTGGATGAGTGACCTGATCCGTACCCATCAGGATGAGCAGCTGCGCATCCTGAATCTGTTCGCCTATACGGGCGGTGCCACCATGGCGTGCGCCGAAGCCGGGGCGGCAGAAGTCGTTCATGTGGATGCCTCCAAAGGCATGGTGCAGTGGGCCAAGGAAAACCGTGACCTTTCGCACCTGGAAGATAAGAAGATCCGTTTCATCGTCGACGACTGTCTGAAGTTCGTGGAACGGGAAAAGCGCCGCGGTCATACCTACCACGGCATCCTGATGGATCCGCCGTCCTACGGCCGCGGACCCAACGGGGAAATGTGGAAGTTCGAAAAGGAGATCGTCGGTCTGATCGATGCCTGCATGGACATTCTTGACGAGCATGCCCTCTTCTTCCTGATCAACAGTTACACGACCGGATTCTCCTCCATCGTACTGGAAGACCTGATGAAGACGATCATCCTGCCGGAACATCCGGACGGTACGGTCGAAACCGGCGAAGTCGCTCTGCCGATCACCGGCAGCGGTCTGCTTCTGCCCTGCGGCATATATGGAAGATGGCAGCGGAAATGATCAATGTTCTGTACGAAGACAATCACCTTCTCTGTGTTGAAAAACCGGTGAACGTGCCTGTCTGTGAAGATGAAAGCCAGGACGACGATCTGCTGTCGATGGCGAAGCGGTATATCAAGGAAAAATATGACAAGCCGGGCAATGTCTGGCTTGGCCTGGTGCACCGGCTGGACAGACCGGTCGGCGGCGTGATCGTCTTCGCCCGCACTTCCAAAGCCGCTTCAAGGCTTTCCGAAAGTGTGCGCACGCACCAGCTCCACAAGGAGTACTATGCCATTCTTGACGGTATTCCAAAACAGCCGCAGGGAACACTGACGGACTGGCTGCGCAAGGATGCCCGTACCAATACCAGCCGCGTCACGGATGCCGAACACGGTAAAAAGAGCACGCTTTCTTATGAAACGGTTGCTGTAAGGGACGGGAAAACACTCGTCAGAGTACATCTGAAGACCGGCCGTTCCCATCAGATCCGCGTTCAGTTCGCCAGCCGGAATCTGCCTCTGGTCAATGATCAGCGGTATCATCCGCATCCCAGCCGCGGACCGATCGCCCTGTATGCCTGCCGGCTGCACATTCCCCATCCAATCAGCCGCCAGGAAATCGTCGTTTCCCATAATCCGCCATCCGTATCGCCATGGCTGTTATTCGAGGACTGTTATGACTGTGAATAAGAAAACAGGAAAAAAGAAAAGCGGCCGCCGGAAACCCAGACGGCGGGTGCGCTGGTGGCTTCTGGTGCCGGTCGCGATGGTCATTGCCGCCATCGTTTATCTCGCCACCATGCCTTACCGCAATGACAACGAGAAACTCGCGAATCTCGGCTATGACAAGGAAACGATCGCCCTGATCCGGGAGAAGGAACTGCTTCATCTGATCCTCGACAACGGTTATTATTCCGACCAGCTGGCGCAGGCTATCAAAGACGGCACGTTGCGGACTGACTACATCGATCTTTACACCTGCCTGCCGAAACGCAGTCCGGAAGCACTCGACTTTCTGATCTGCCGAAGGCTGGCCGACGAAGGATATGAAAACGACCAGATCGTGAATCTGTTTCACAGTCTGGAACAGAAGGAGCTGATTCCCCTGCTGGTCTATGACTATCAGTGGGATGAGATTTCCTATATCAACGACGTCATCGACTGCCGCAAGAGCGGCCACTTCGATCTGAGCAGTGACTACCGGCAGATGTGCAAAGTCACCAGCAAAGCGGATGAACCCGATTCTCTGCAGGTGCTCGTCAACCGCCGCAATTATCTGGAAGCCGGCTATGTTCCGTCTGATCTGAAGACCATATCGGACGAATTCGCCATCAGCGGCTGCCAGCTGCGCAAGGAAGCAGCCGACGCGGCGGTGCGGATGATCCAGGCCGCCCAGAACAACGGCATTTACTTCTTCGTCAGCGACGCCTACTGGGATTACGACAGCCTGGTCGAACTGAATGACCGCCTGCTGACCTATATGACGGAAGTGGAAGTGGATGTTTCCCTCGCCAAGCCCGGCTTCAACGAGCATCAGACCGGTCTGGCTCTGAACTTCGCGCCGACCTTTGAAAACGAGGATAACTTCCGGCTCACCGAAGCCTATAAATGGCTGAAGGAACACAGTGCCTCCTATGGCTTCGTGGAACGCTTCCCGCAGTACAAGGAAGCCATCACCGGCCGGGAAACGGAACCGGCGCATTTCCGCTATGTGGGCAAGAACACCGCCATGGCAGTCAAGGAGTCCGGCCTCACCTATGACGAATTCTACAACCTCTACCTGAAAGACTGGGACAACCCCGAACTGGAACCTTCCCAGAGCATTCTTTCCGACATCGAATGGTATCAGATAACGGACTGACAAAGTCCGTTTTTTTTGGCAAAGAAAAGATCCGCTGTTACTGCGGATCTTGCGGATTCTCTTCTTTTTTCATGAAAGCGAGGATTTCTTCACGGTGGGCTTCCATGTCATCGTAGCCAAGCTGGTAGAGTTCTTTGCATTTGTCTTCGTCACCCTTCCAGCGGCTGACTTTGATCGTTTTGGAAGGGCACATCAGAATTGCCTTCTTTTCATCCGCCAGAGAACGGATGATGTCCATCTGATGGTTGTAGTTCAGATGACGGACATGATAATCTCTGGCAGCCTGCGGGCACTCGCGGTAATCCACTTTCATCATGATCTCGACCATCGGAGCAGCCGGCTTGCGGACATAGTCACGCGGCTTGGTCGTGATGACCATGAATTTCGTGCAGCCCTTTTCCATGGCTCTTTCGATCGGAATCATCTTGGTGATGCCGCCGTCCAGCAGCCGTCTTCCCTTGTATTCCACGACAGCCGAGGCAATCGGCAGCGCGCATGTCGCCCGCAGCAGATCCAGATCGTCGTCAAGATCTTCCGGTCCGAACCAGCATGTCTCGCCTTTGCCCAGATCATACGCACCGACTTCCATATCCGGCTTCGCAGCCCGGAGCGGCGCCATGCTGAGGCCTTCCTTTTCCTTCAGGCAGACACTGAAAATATATTTATAGGCGACATAATGGCCTTCCTTGAGAAGCGCCTGGATACCGACACATTCCGGACCGGCCGCATATTTGGTGGACATGTTCTTCGCAGCTTCCATCTTGTCAGCCAGAAAACATGCCAGATAGACGGCACCTGAAGAAATGCCGACACTGTAGTCAAAGGAAATGTGATTGTCTTTCAGCCAGGTCAGAGCACCGACTGTGTAGGCACCGCGGACACCGCCGCCTTCCAGAACAAGTCCGATTTTTTCCATATGTTTCATTACCTCATTCAGTATTGTATCTCAGATCAGCGGAATAAACACACTCAGAAGCGCCTGCATCATGCGGACGATCACGTTGGTTTCTTTCATCTCCGCCACCGTCATTTCATGTGATACTTCCAGAGCCTTTTCAAAGCTTTCCCGGATCTTGATGATTTCCGGTGTATTGTGCAGCAGAACACCGTTTTCAAAATGCAGGAAGTAACTGCGGTAGTCCGTGTTCGCGCTGCCGACGATCGCCATGTTGTCATCGCTGACGAAATTCTTGGCATGGTTGAAACCGGGGGTGTATTCGTAGATCTTCACACCGCCTTCCAGCAGCGGCAGATAATAGGATCGGGTAATCATGAAGACCAGTTTCTTGTCGGCGATGTGCGGCGTCAGAATTCTGACATCGACGCCGTTTTTGGCGGCCAGGATCAGCTCGTTCTTCATCGCTTCCGTCAGGATCAGATACGGTGTGTCGATATAGATATACCGGTTGGCATGGGCGATCATGTTCAGATGCATGTTCATGGCAACCGTTTCGGTATCGGTCGGCGTGTCGGAATACGGCTGGTAATAGCCGCCGTCGCTGACCGCATCACACGGCAGATGGTACTTTTCGTAATCCACCGGATTGTCGTCGCCGCGCACATATGTCAGCATGCCCATGAACATGACGGTCATGGACCAGACAGCCTCGCCGCGGATCATCAGGGCGCTGTCCTTCCACTTGCCGAACCGTTCTTCCCGGCCGACATATTCATCGGCGAGATTGACGCCGCCGGTAAAGGCTGTGTTGTTGTCGATGATCGTGATCTTGCGGTGGGAACGGTTGTTCATACGGAAGATCAGAGCCGGACGGACATGATTGAAGCGGTAGGCTTCAATGCCGAGACTGCGGAGATAGCGGTCATAATGCCAGGGCAGCGTGATACTGCCGAAATCATCATAGATGATCTTGACTTCGACACCCTGTTTCGCTTTTTCCTTTAAAACCTCCAGGATCTCCTGCCAGAAGGAACCTTCGTCAATGATGAAGAATTCCATGAAGATATAGTGCTGCGCTTTCTTCAGTTCCTCGATATAGGCTTTGCTCCATTCCTCGCCGCTGCTGTAATAGGTGCAGTTGCTGCCGCGCATCGGCGGAAAACCGCACTGCAGGCCATAGCGGAAGACGTGGGCCGCTTCTTCGTCGAGGCCGTCCAGCGTGCTTTCATCCGTCTGCAGCAGACCGACCATCTTCTGCGAGGCGCGGATCGTTCCGTTGCTCAGCTTCTTCGGCATTTTCCGGTTGGCGGCCAGGGCGTAAAGCGGCACCCCGACAACCGGCAAAGCCAGAAGGACGATGATCCAGGCGATTTTATAAGACGGGTCAGACTGGGAATTGACGACCATGATAACCATCAGTATGGACAGGATATTCAGGATCGGCATGACCTTGATATAGATCGAGGCATGGTAAATCAGCGCCGCGATCGCTGCGAACTGCAGCCAGAACAGCGGTACGATCAGCATCAGTCTTCCCGTCAGTATTTTGATAATTCTGCGCATGTAGGTATTATAGCAAACCCCGCTTATTTCAGCGAATAATAGTATATATTCTTGTTCGTTTCGCCTCTTTTATACAGCCAGTGCCAGGCGGGAACGTCGACGTTTTCCTTCAGGACGCCGCCCAGTTTCTCCAGTGTTTTTTTCGATGGCGTATTGTCCGGCGAACAGGTCAGAAGCAGCTCGTCCATGCCGTATTCCTCATGGGCGATCGCGAAAAGGATCCGGCAGGCATAATAGGCATAGCCGTGTCCGCGGTAGGCTTCATAGACACGGTAGCCGATCTGTCCGGCATAATACAGTTCTTCATTCATGCCAAGCCGCAGGTCACACTCTCCGACTTTCCTATCGGTGCCGTGTTCATAAATGCCGTAGATCACGGAAGGCACATAGTTGTTGAAAGCATTGGCGGAACGGGTAAACTCCTGTTTCAGATCAACAGGATCTCCTTCATACCGTTTTCTGCCGAACCAGTCACGCAGTCTTTTCATATCATTCTTATTATACGCGCAAAAAAAGCGGCTGTTCAGTCAACAGTCGCTTCAATGATCTGCCGGTAGTAGCCCTGCAGTTCTTTTTTCTGATCGTCACTCAGCTGCTTGTCCTTGATCGTTCCCTCAAAGCTGTCGACCAGTGAAACATGCGCGCCGGTGATCTTTCCCTGTTTCACGCCGATCACTTCCGGCACATAGAACACCGGTCCTTCGCCTTCCACGACGATAAAGGTCTCTTCGATATAGGAAACCAGTTCCTTGACGGTTTCCTGCGGTGGCATCGGGAAGATGCCGGTATTGACGTAATAAACCGGAACGCCGTACTCCAGAGCGATCTTGTTCAGTTCCGGCACGGCCCGGTTGCACCAGTAGCAGTCGTCCTTGCCGTAGTAAAGAATGCCGGAGCCGCCTTCCTTGAAAAAGCGGATCGATTCTTCCAGCGTGATTTCACGGAATTCGGTTATGGGTTCAGAGAGGTATTCATAGCCGGACATATCCGCTTTCTGATATTTGATATCGACCGGATTGGTGATCTGAGCCGTTTTGGGTTCTGCCGGTGCGGAACAGCCGCACAAAACCATCACCGCTGTAACGATGGCCGTCAGTATGTGTTTCTGTTTCTTGTTTTTCATCATGCCAAACAGTATAGCACTTACCGTAATATCAGTCTAATTTTCTGATTTCCGTCTGATCGTAGAACGAGTCGATCTTGGCACGGGTCGCCAGGCCTCTGGAATATGCTGTGGCAGCACCGCTGGATACGGCATACTTGAAACTGTCAAGAACGTCACGGCTGCGCAGATAGTCCATCAGGAAGCCGGCCACCAGCGAGTCACCGGTACCGACGGTGTTGACAAACTGGTCATGATGCAGAACGTCGCCTTCATAGACGCCGCCTTCATAGACAAGGATCGCCAGCTTGTTGTCGACCAGAACAAGAACGTGCTGCACGCCGTCTTCGTACACCTGTCTGGCGGCCGCGATGATCTGTTTCTTCGTCTTCAGTTCTTTGCCGACCAGCACAGCAAGATCATCGTCTGTCGTCTTCAGCATGAACGGATGAGCCGGAATGACCTGGCGCATCAGATTCGGATTCGTGTCGATGACGACCTTGACACCCGCGTCAATTGCCTTTTTCAGCATGTCAGCGGTTTCGTCTTCCAGATATTCCGGTGTGATACCGGCCAGGACGAAATAGTCCGTGTCACCCAGACGCTCCACTTTTTCCCGCAGGTTCTTCATATCACTGTCGGTGATATAAGGACCGGTGGCGTTCAGGTTGGTGTGCATCTCCGCATGGCATTTGACATTGATGCGGGTATGACCGTCAATGTACGTGAAATACGGACGGATCTCCTGATACTTGGCCAGCAGGGAAATGTAGAAGTCTTTGGTAAATCCGCCGACAAAGCCGAAAGCTCTGGTCGGGATCCCCAGATTGTTGAGGACGATGGAAACGTTAATGCCCTTGCCGCCGGCTTCATAGAATTCCAGATTGGAACGGTTCGGCTTGCCTCTTTCCAGCGGTCCGTCCACTTCCATGTAGTAATCAAGGGAAGGATTCATGGTGCATGTCGAAATCATAATTGTTACCTCTCACAAGTTTTATTAATGATACCGAGAATGACTTTACCAGCCATCTCGAGTTCTTCACTGACCAGATATTCGTAGCGGCCGTGGAAATTGCCGCCGCCGCAGCCAAGATTCGGACAAGGCAGTCCGCGGAAGGACAGCTGGGCACCGTCGGTGCCGCCTCTGACCGGTTCACTGACAACATTCAGTCCCAGTCCTTCCATCACTTCACGGGCCATGGCCGTTACTTCCGGATGCTGATTCAGCACTTCGATCATATTGCGGTAGGAATCACGGAAGGAAACCTCACAGGTGCCTTCACCGTACTGCAGATTGATATATTCGGCGGCTTTGCGCATCAGTTCCTTCATCGCTTCCAGACGATCCGCGTCATGGTCGCGCAGAATATAATCCATTTCCGCGCTGTCGCAGTCACCCTTCATGCCGTGCAGGTGAATGAAGCCGTCCCGGCCGGCCGTATGCTCCGGCACCATGTGCTGGGGCAGAAGCTGTTCATATTCGGTTGCCACCCGGGCGGCGTTGATCATGCGGTCTTTCGCCTCACCGGGGTGAATCGAGAAGCCGGTGAATTTCACAACCGCGGATGCGGCGTTGAATGTTTCATCCGCCAGTTCGCGGACCGTGCCGCCGTCCATCGTGTAGGCGAAATCAGCGCCGAACTGTTCCAGATCGAAGAAACGGGTGCCGTTGCCGATCTCTTCATCGGGTGTGAAACTGACCGCCACGGTGCCGTGTTTGACTTCTGGATGAGCAATCAGATAAGTCATCGCTTCCATGATGCAGGCGATGCCTGCTTTATCATCCGCGCCCAACAGTGTCGTACCGTCGGTGACCACCAGCCGTTTGCCCTTCAGACTGCGCATCCAGGGGAAATCGTCCATCTTCATGGTGACTTCCTCATTCAGCGGAATGTCATTGCCGTCAAAGCATTCGATAATACGCGGCTTCACATCGGTGCCGCTGTAGTCGGGAGCGGTGTCCATGTGGGCGATGAAGCCGACGGTCTTCGTTTCGTAATCGAGATTGGAAGGCAGCTTGGCGTAGACATAACAGTGTTCGTCCAGCACGACGTCCGCCATTCCCATTTCTCTCAGTTCGTTTTCCAGCAGCCTCGCCAGATCAAACTGTTTCTGTGAGGACGGCGTGACATCCTCATTGGCCGGATCGGACTGGGTGTCGATCCGGCAGTAGCGTATCATTCTCTCTTCAGCACTCATTTTTAACTGCCTCTTTCCGTTTCTTCCTCCAGCGTCATGCCTGAAAACGTACAGTCAAACCAGGAATCACCGGGACTGCAGGCATAAATGCCGAGACTGATTGTTTTTCTGTTTTCGGGATCGATCCAGAATTCCCGAAGATCCGAGTAACGGATACCGGTAAAACTGTACTGGATGCGGACCACGCCGCCCCGGTACCAGACCCGGTAATACATACAGGAAATCGCACTGCCGATCTCACGTTTGGAGATATCGCCCTTTTCGTCATGATAGACGATACAGTTCAGCGTCATGCGTTCCGCACTGCGGCATTCCGTGCCGCATACAGCTTTCCGTTTATCCCCTTCATAAATGATCATGCCGCACTGATCAAACGGCCCCCGGAAGGAAAACTCCGACTTCATGGTAAAGCAGAAGCTGCCGTTTGGCTCCAGGGAAAGTTCGATCGCCTCGGCGCTTTTGCCGGCCGGCTTCAGATCGGTAAAGGGTTCTGTTTCCAGAACGATTTTGTCCGTGCTCTGCAGATACAGCTGCGGCTTGCAGATCCACATCAGATCGCGGGGATCGACATGCCTGCCCGTCATTGCGGATCCAGGCGGAATGTATGCTCGTACTGGATGCCGTACTCGACCCGGTGAAGTGTTTCTTCATCGGCGAGAGCCTTAATGATCTCGCGGGCAAATTCAATGGTCGCGCCCATGCCTCTGCCGGTGATCAGATTACCGTCCCACACCGCCAGTTCCTGCTGATATTCACCTTCGTAGGACGGATCGTCAAACGTCGGAAAGCAGGTATATCGGCGGTCTTTCAAAAGACCCATGTGGCCGAGGATCGATGGCGCCGCGCAGATCGCGCAGGTCAGTTTTCCCGCTTCAAAGTGAGCTTTGAGAGCTTCCCGAAGATCATCAAACTGTTCCAGATTCGAGGTTCCCACTTTGCCGCCCGGCAGGATCAGAACGTCATATTCCGCCGGATCAGTCTCCATATAGATCCTGTCTGTCAGCATCTCGATACCATGGGAACTTTTCACGAAATTATTGTCTTTAATGGAAATTGTCTCGATTTCAATATTGGCTCTGCGCAGCAGATCGACGGTGATCAGGCCTTCACAGGTCTCAAAACCGTCTGCCAGATAAATTGCACATTTCATAATATGTGTCTCCCTATGCCTCATTATAACATCCGTTACAGTAATCAAAAAGGGAAACCACCCAGGCTTCCCTTTTTTCATCTGTGTCCGTCCGCTGAATCTTCAGTCTACTTCTCGATCAATTGTGCACGCGATTGATCTTCTAGATTTTCACCTGTTAATCAGAGTGTTTTCTGTCATTTCCGGTTCGGCTCGCAGTCCAATCTGCCTGCTTGCTTTGCCGGAACTGATTACTGGCAGTCTGACCTCTCGACGACTATGCCTTCAGCTCTCTCTTTTGTGCTTTCCTTAAAGGATATGCACATCTGGATCCTTTTCCCGGTTCACACCGTTTCTCGATCTTTTTAACTGTCTCATACAGTGTATGGAAAGAAATTCCGGCTTTTTCAATTAGTGGATACCTAGACCTATATTTCAGCTCGGGCTACAGATTTTCTGATAGTCCGCACGGGCCACGAAAAGCGGTTTCTCAACCGTGGACGCAGCCTCTTTATTGTGTGCAGCTATACTTCTTCTACCTTTATATTATTGATGGGGAAGGCAAAAAAAAGGCTGTTTTTTCAGCCTTCGTTTTGATAAAATAATAATGTTGAGGGCAGAAAGACTGCCCTTTTTTCATGACTGGCAATGACCCGGCTCAGTCATTTTCCTCGCTTTCGATCTTGCCCAGTTCACGCATGTGTCTGCGCCGGTCGAGAGCAGTCAGATACTTCTTGCGGATGCGGATGTCGCTCGGTGTGATTTCCACCAGTTCGTCGTCGTTGATGAATTCGATCGCGCCTTCCAGCGTCAAAATACGCGGCGGCACCAGTTTCATCGCTTCGTCATTGCCGGTGGAACGGACGGCCGTCATCTTTTTGTTCTTGATCGGATTGACGCCCATGTCCATGTTCTTGGCGGACACGCCGATGATCATGCCTTCATAGACCGGTGTCTGGGCACCGATAAACAGCTGGCCTCTTTCCTGGATATTCCATAACGCGTACGTCATGGCACCGCCGGTTTCTGTCGAAATCAGAGCGCCGTTTTCACGCTGCGGAATATCGCCCTTCCACGGTTCATAATCGGCCAGTCTCTGCACCATGGTGCCTTCGCCGTGCGTCATGTTGATGAAGTCCGAGCGGAAGCCGATCAGACCGCGGGTCGGACACATATAGGTGATTCTTGTGTACGTGCCGACGTCTTCCATGTTCTCCAGCATGCCCTTGCGGATATTGAGGGCACCGATGACCGAACCGGAGTATTCGTTCGGCACGTCAATGACAACTTCCTCTACCGGCTCGCAGGTCACACCGTCGATCTTCTTCAGAATGACTTCCGGACGGGAGACGGCCACTTCATAGCCTTCGCGGCGCATCTGTTCCAAAAGGATCGTCAGATGCAGCTCACCACGGCCGCTGACCTTGAAGGTATCGGTGGAATCCGTTTCTTCGACTTTCAGACCGACGTTGACTTCCAGTTCCTTCTCCAGACGCTCGCGGATATTGCGGGAAGTGACAAACTTGCCGACCTGGCCGGCAAACGGTGAATCGTTGACCATGAAGTTCATGGACAGCGTCGGTTCTTCGATCTTGATCATCGGCATCGGATCCGGCTCACCGACCGGGCAGAGCGTGTCACCGATATTGATATCGGGAATGCCGGAGATCATGCAGATCTCACCGCACTGGATCTCCGGTACGGAGATGCGGCTGAGTCCCTTGTAAACAAAGATCTGATTCGTCTTGCCCTTATGGGAGGCGCCGGATGCGTTGCAGACTTCATACTGCGTCGCTTCCTTCAGGGTTCCTTTATAAATGCGGCCGATACCGAGACGGCCGATATAGTCGTCGTAGGCCAGCGCGCAGATCTGCATCTGCACCGGCTCTTCCATCAGATTCGGATATGCCTGGGCATGGGAAATGATCGTTTCGAACAGCGGCACGATATCCTCGTTGGTATCTTCCTGTTCATAACGGACGATGCCTTCCCTGGCTGTGCCGTAAAGGATCGGGAAGTCCAGCTGGTCGTCTGTCGCGTTCAGTTCCAGGAACAGCTCATACACTTCGTCGATGACTTCGTTGGCTCTTGCGTCCTGCTTGTCCATCTTGTTGATGATCAGGATCGGACGCAGGCCGATCTCCAGTGACTTCTGCAGAACGAAACGGGTCTGCGGCATCGGTCCTTCCGCCGAATCAACCAGCAGGATAACGGTATCGACAGTGCGGATAATACGTTCAACTTCGGAAGAGAAATCCGCGTGACCCGGCGTGTCGACGATATTGATCTTATAGTCCTTGTATGTGACCGAACAGTTCTTTGAATAGATCGTGATGCCTCTTTCACGTTCCAGATCGTTGGAATCCATGACGCAGTCCACGACCTTCTCGTTGTCCTTGAAGACATGACTCTGCTTCAGGAAGGCGTCAACCAGTGTCGACTTACCCGCGTCAACATGCGCAATTACCGCTATATTGATAATCTTCTGATAATCCATACCCATCACCTGCTTTCAAAGTGCGTGCCTATTATACTTGTCAAACGAATAAATTACAACCAAAATTGATTGACGAACCAGGTAACCGGTTCTATAATAATTAAGCACGCGCCAGTGGTGGAATGGCAGACACGTACGCTTGAGGGGCGTATGAGGAGACTCGTGCAGGTTCAAGTCCTGTCTGGCGCACCATTCAGAAGACCGGTATCGAAGAGATGCCGGTCTTTCTTTTTGCCTGTCCAGCCGGAAAGACTGCTATGATAGTCAAAGGAAGGTAACGCCAATGAAACAAATGGATATCCGTATGATCACCGACCCCGATCAGAAACAGACCGTTGCCCGGACTGTTCTGGAGGCACTGACCGACTGGTTCGGTGTTACTGAATCCCGCGAGGAATACATCCGACTGAGCCGTGACTGGCCCTTTTTCGCAGCCATGGTTCAGGAAAAGCCTGCCGGATTTCTGTGTCTGAAGAAAACCGGACCGAAGACAATCGAACTGGCAGTCATGGGGGTCCTGAAAGAGTACCAGCGCCAGGGGACCGGCAGGGCATTGTTCCAGGCCGCCCGTGAATATGCCGTCAAAGCCGGATATGAATTCATGCAGGTCAAGACCGTGCAGTCCGGATGGTATGAGGAATATGATGCGACAAACCGGTTCTATCAAAGCCTCGGCTTTCAGGAACTGGAAGTGTTCCCGACATACTGGGATGAGGCAAATCCCTGTCAGATCTATATCATGTCTTTGAAGAAGGAAACATCTGCGATTGATCTGATCATGTCCCGGCACAGCTACCGGGGAAAATATAAACCGGACAAAGTGCCGCGGGAAGATATGAAAGCGATCCTGGAAGCCGGCCTGGCCGCTCCATCCGGCTGTAACATGCAGACGACGTCGCTCATCGCGGTGGATGACGAACCTCTTCTGAAGGAAATCCTTTCGGTGATCGATCCGCCGGTAGCGCAGACCGCCCCGGCGCTGATCTGTGTCCTGACGGAACGGATCCCCGCCTACCGTGACAAATGCTTCGCCGTGCAGGATTATGCCGCGGCGATCGAAAACATTCTGCTGGCCGCTCTGTCCCTTGGCTACGCGAGCTGCTGGTATGAAGGACATATTACCGACGACGACCGGATCTGTGACAGGATCGCGGAGATCCTCAACGTCCGCAAAGACTATGAAGTGGTCTGCATCCTGCCCATCGGAAAAGCAGAAACAGAGCCGGTGCCGCCAAAGAAAAAACCCTTTGCGGAGCGGGCCTGGTTCAACGGTTTCCAGACTGACAGTCAGTAACGAAAAAATGCGGTTTTACACCGCATTCTTTTTTTACTCAGGCTGAGATCAGCTGACGGTCGTCTTCGATTTCCGCCTTCATATCCAGCATGACGCCGTTGACTTTGTATTTCTTCAGGACGAACATCGTCACGGTTGCCGCGACACCGTCGATCGGCGCCAGTTTCTCACCGACAAAGTCCGCCACTTCACGCATGGTCCTTGCGTTGATGCTGAGCAGGAATTCAGAAGTTCCGCTGGTCAGATACAGAGAGCTGACTTCCGGGAATTTGCCGATTCTTTCCGCGATCTTGTCATAGCCGGTGCCGCGTTCCGGTTTGGCGCTGACTCCGATAAAGGCATCGACATGATCGATATTCGTTTTGTCCCAGTTAATGACGGTATGGTAGCCGCAGATGATCTTCTTGGCTTCCAGGGAATCCTTTGTCTTCGCGACTTCCTCTTCGCTTTCGCCGAGGATGTCAGCCAGATCAGTTACCGTTGCCCGCGGGTCGTCAGCGAGCAGGTGCAGCAGTTTCATCGCATCCATGATGTTATTCTCCTTTATGTTCGTTCACGAATTCAGCGATCCGTTTCATCGCTTCTCTTAAATGGTCAATGCTGTAGGCGTAGCTGATACGGGCAAATCCTTCGCCGCTTGCCCCGAAGGCATTGCCGGGAACGATCGCCACATGCTTTTCCTTCAGCAGCGCTTCACAGAATTCATCGCTGGAAAGCCCCAGGATGGAAATGTCCGGGAAGACATAGAAAGCGCCTTTCGGCTCGAATGTCTTCAGTCCCATTTCATTCAGCTTGCGGACACAGAACTGTCTTCTCAGATCATACTGGCGGCGCATTTCCTCAATGTCGTCGTCGCAGTCCTTCAGGGCGGTAATGGCCGCGTACTGGCTGGTCGTCGGCGCTGACATGATGCAGCTCTGATGGATCTTGGTCATCGCCTGGATCAGGGGCTTCGGTCCGGCCGCGTAGCCAAGACGCCAGCCGGTCATTGAGAAGGTCTTCGAGAAACCGTTGACAACGATCGTGTGTTCGCGCATGCCGGGGAATGAGGCAATTGACTCATGCCGGTATCCGTAGGTCAGTTCGGAATAGATTTCATCGGAAAGAACGATGACGTTGGTATCCCGCAGAACTTCGGCGATCGCCTCGAGATCCTCATGACGCAGCACCGCGCCGGTCGGATTGTTCGGATAGCCGAGGACCAGGATCTTGGTGCGCGGGCTCAGCGCCGCTTTGATTTCTTCCGCCGTGACCCGGAAGTCATTTTCTTCCTTGGTGGCGATCGGTACCGGCACACCGCCGGTCAGCGTCGTGATCGGATCGTAACAGACAAAGCACGGTTCCGGAATAATGACTTCATCACCCGGTTCCACCAGGGCCCGGATGGCCAGATCGATTGCTTCCGAACCGCCGACTGTCACCAGCACTTCCGTTTCGTCATAATGCAGTCCGTAGCGTTTCTGCAGCCAGACACCGATTTCTTCACGCAGTTCTTTCAGACCGGCATTGGCCGTGTATTTTGTCCGGCCGACTTCCAGCGAATGGATGGCGGCATCGCGGATGTCCCATGGTGTCTGAAAGTCAGGTTCGCCGACACCAAGGCTGATGCATTCTGGCATTTCTGCCGCAAGGTCAAAGAATCTGCGGATCCCCGAGGGACGCATGTCTTTGGCTTTCTGCGAAATCAATTTTTCATAGTCCAACATACACATTTGCCTCTCATATTGTTATATTATACTCTAGACGAGGAAAAATGCCGAACAAAACCATGCCTGAACGGGAAAATGTCAAAGCCCTGTCAGCCCTCGTGCTGATGGCTTATCTGATCCTCAAGCTGCTGTCGCTGACAGTGCCTTTTCTTCTGCCCTACATGCGCTGGCCGCTGCGGATCGTCTTCGCAGCCTTTGTGATTCTGCTGATCCTCAGTGAAACGATGCCGAAAAAAAGATCCGCGCACCGGACAAGGTGATCCGCAGATCTTTTCTTTTGTTCAGTCTTCCGATTTCAGTTCGAAGATCATATCCCGGAGTTCTGCCGCTCTTTCGAAGTTCAGTGAGGCGGCAGCCTCTCTCATTTCCGCTTCCAGTTCGCCGATCAGCTTGGCATGATCTTTGGCGGACATCTTTTTCTTTTTGTTCATGTAGCGGGCCGCCATCTCTCTGGTTTCCTTGCCGCGGATCGCGTCTTCGACATTCTTGCGGACGGTCCTCGGCACGATGCCGTGTTCGGCATTGTACGCTTCCTGGATGGCCCGGCGCCGGTTGGTTTCGTCGATTGCGAAGCGCATCGAGTCGGTGATCGTATCGGCATACATGTAGACTTCGCCGTGTTCGTTACGGGCGGCACGGCCGATCGTCTGCACCAGGGAACGGTGCGAGCGCAGGAATCCTTCCTTGTCGGCGTCAAGAATGCATACGAGCGAGACTTCCGGAATATCCAGACCTTCACGCAGCAGGTTGATGCCGACAATGGCATCGACCTTGCCAAGCCGCAGCTGGCGGATGATCTCGGTTCTTTCCAGCGTCTTTGTCTCATGATGCAGATAAGCGATCTGGTAGCCTCTTTCCTTCAGATATTCTGTCAGGTCTTCCGCCATCCGGACGGTCAGGGTGGTGATCAGGACTCTTTCCCCGGCCGCGATCCGCTGATCCAGCGCTTCGCAGATATCGTCCACCTGCCCTTTTGTCGGCCGGACGCTGATCTTCGGATCCAGCAGACCGGTCGGACGGATGATCTGTTCGGTCACATGATGATTCACATGTTCCAGTTCATAATCGCCGGGCGTGGCGGAACAGTAGATGACCTGGTTGATCATGCCTTCAAACTCGTCGAACCGCATCGGCCGGTTGTCCAGGGCGGACGGCAGACGGAAGCCGTATTCCACCAGCACTTCCTTGCGCTGCCGGTCACCGTTGTACATGCCGCGCACCTGCGGTATGGAAACATGCGACTCGTCGACAAACAGCAGGAAGTCCTTCGGGAAATAGTCAAACAGGTTCCATGGCCGCTGGCCACTCGTGCGGCCGTCGATATGCATGGAGTAATTTTCAATACCGGAACAGTAGCCGTTCTCGCGCAGCGCTTCCAGATCGAAACGGGTGCGCTGTTCGAGGCGTTCCGCCTCCAGCAGCTTGCCGTTGTCTTTGAAATACTTCAGGCGTTCTTCCAGTTCGGCCTCGATGGCGTCGCAGGCCCGTTCCATGGTGGCTTTCGAACGGGCATAGCCGCTGGCCGGGAAGATATTGTAAAACTGATAGGCGTTCTGGGTATGGCCGGTAACCGGATCGATCTCGGTAATGCGGTCGATCTCGTCGCCGAACATTTCGATACGGATATTGAATTTATCGGTATAGGACGGAGTAAGGTCAATGACGTCGCCTCTGACCCGGATGGTGCCGCGTCCCTGATCGACATCGTTGCGGCTGTACTGCAGCTCGATCAGTTTGCGCAGCAGCGCGTTGCGGTCATAGCTTTCACCGACCCGGATCGTCATGAACATGTTCCGGTATTCGACCGGATCGGAAGCCGCGTAAATGCAGGCAACGGAAGCGACGACGATCGTGTCCCTTCTTTCCAGAAGCGAATTCAGCGTGCTTTCCCGGAACATGTCCAGTTCCTCGTTGATCGCCGCTGTCTTTTCAATATACATGTCGCTTTTCGGCACGTAGGCTTCCGGCTGATAGTAGTCAAAATTAGAGACGAAGAACTCCACCCGGTTTTTCGGGAAGAGTTCCTTGAATTCCGAATACAGCTGTCCGGCCAGGGTCTTGTTATGAGAAAAGACCAGCGTCGGACGGTTTACCCGTTCAATGATATTGGCCATCGTGAAGGTCTTGCCGGTGCCGGTGGCGCCTTCCAGGACCTGTTCACGTCTGCCTTCCTGAAGACCTCTGACCAGTTCGTCGATCGCCTGCGGCTGATCGCCGGTCGGCCGGAAATCCGACACCAGTTCGAATCGGTCAGCCATTGAGGATCTCCAGGGCTTTATGGAACTGCGTGTCATGGTCGAAACTCGTCGAGTAGTCGAAGATGAGAGCAGAATAAAGCGCTTCGTAGGTTTCTTTGTTCAGATCGCCGTCCGCTTTCAGATCATAGGCGGTCTGAAACTGCTTCAGGGCTTCTCTTGTCGCGGCCGAGAAATAGCCGTCCGTGCGGTCCGGCTGATAGCCGAGATACACCAGCATCAGCTGGGCATCGCATACCGCGTCGTCGACCTGATCGATCGTGAACAGCGCGTCATCTTCCATTTCCGTATAGATGTGGCGGATCGCTTCTTCGTCCTCGACCACGATATCCGGTTCAATGCCTTCGCCGTTGACCCAGACACCGTTGGGGGAAAGCCAGCGGGAGGTCGTGAACTTGATGGCGGAACCGTCCTTGAACATTCTGGTGATCTGCACGGTGCCCTTGCCGTAAGTCCGGGTGCCGATGACGGTCACGTCGTCACGCTGTTCCATCATCGCCGCCGTGAAGACTTCCGAGGCACTGGCCGTGGACTCGTCGACGAGGATCACGATCGGGCTGAACTGCATCATGCCTTTGCCGGCTGTGATATTGTCCGTTTTCCCGTCCCGGTATTCCTGTAACATGACCACCGTGCCTTCCGGCAGGAAGCGGGATGCGATACTGGCCAGAGCGTCCAGGTAACCGCCGCCGTTGCCGCGCAGGTCAATGATCAGCTTCTGTACGTCATTCTTCTTGAAATCGTCCAGATAACCGTCGATTTCGTTGGCGGTCATGTTGCCGAACTGATAGATATTCAGATAACCGACATTGTTTCCGACGATCTCACCGAAGGCGGATGCGGTGATCTGCCGGCGCGGTATGGTCAGGGTGACATCTTCCCCCTGCCGTCCGAAGACGATCGTGACCGTCGTGCCTTCTTCGCCCAGCACCCGTTCTTTGATCTCGTCCGTCGTGAAACCGGAAGCGTCCTCACCGTCGATCATTTCGATAATGTCACCGGCCTGCACACCGGCTTCTTCGGCCGGCGTGTTCTTGAAGACCCGGGTAACAATATTCATATTGCCGCTGTTGATATACTGCACGCCGATGCCGACATAGTCACGGTTGATACCCTGCACGAATTCTTCCACTTCCTTGGCGGACATATATTCAGTATGCAGGTCTTCTTCCTGGGCAGTCATGCCGCTCAGGGCACTGTCCACCAGCCGTTCGTCAAGATTCTCGATGTCTTTGCCGAAATACCAGTCGTTTTCGAGAATGTCAAACGCTTTTTCGATCTTGTCCGAGGAATCCATCGGCAAAGACTGTCTGGCCTGGTCGCTGATACCGCGCAGAGCCGGCAGCGGCAGCGCGCTGCCGAACAGCCAGCCGATCACCAGAGCGAGCAGAGAAAAGAACACCAGACCGAAGCGCAGCCGGCTGATCTTCTGTTTCTGTTTTCTGTCTTCGATTTCATCCGGCCAGAGATGCCTCTTCAGGCGGATACGTTTGATTTCTTCTGTACCCGATGCTGTTTCTTCAGCCTGATACGTTTCCTTTTCTTCCATATAAGTCCTCTTTTTTGAAAAAGAGTCTCAGGTGCTGAGGCTCTTTATTTGCTTCCGCGCAGATACCTGGTTACTGACAGCCAGCTGCCGATCAGACCGACAAGAATACCGATGGCAAGCAGCACAGCGGAAATATAGTAGATGAACGGCACCGGCGCGATCATCTTGAACATGCTGGAGAACATGACGCCATGGACCAGCTTGTAAACGAAGAAGTATCCCTGGATCGTCAGCACGATCGGCAGGATAGCGCCAAGCACACCGGTGATGATGCCTTCCCAGACAAACGGCGCACGGATGAAGCTGTTGGTGGCACCGACGTTGCGCATGATATCGATTTCGTCCTGGCGGGCGTAAATCGTCAGTTTGATCGTGTTCTGGATCAGGAAGATCGCAAGCACGCTCAGGGCCAGCACGAAGATACCGCCGAACCGTCTGATATTGATCATGGCCGAAACCATGTCGATGGTGCTCTGACCGCCGTAGTTGACATCCGAAACGCCTTCGATCGTACGGATCTGATCGGCGATCGCGCGGATCTGATCACCGCTGACTGCCTCGACGTAGAACGCGTCATGCATCGGGTTGTCTTCCCGGAACGGTTCAAAGACCGCTCTGGTTTCTTCATCATCATACTGATTGATGTAATAGTTGAATTCCTGTTCCTTGGTCGAGAAGCTGACCTTGCGGACGCCTTCGATGGCCTTGATGCTGTCTTCGATCCGCTTTTCCTCGGTACTGCTCTCATAGTCAAAATCGACCAGGACAGAGATTTCCATGGAGGATTCGACATTCTTGGTGAACGCCTGCAGATGCGACGTGAAGATCAGAAACAGGGAAATGATCGTCAGGGTGATCGCCACCGCGATCGCCGAGGAGATCGACATTGCCCAGTGTCTGCCGACACCGCTGAAACCTTCTTTAATTGCTCTACTGATCATGACGGACATAGCCTCCTTCCGCCAGGTCGGCAACAATGTGGCCGTGTTCGAGAACGACGGTGCGCTTGCGGTACTTGTTGACCAGCGTCAGGTCATGGGTAACCATCAGAATGGTCGTGCCGTAAGTTTCATTGATGCGCTCCAGCAGTTCCATGATCTCGTCGGATTTGCCCGGATCGAGGTTGCCGGTCGGCTCGTCCGCGATCAGCACCTTCGGACGGTTGGCGATCGCTCTGGCAATGGCCACACGCTGCTGCTGGCCGCCGGACAGTTCCGCCGGGAAGGCGTTGCCCTTCTCGCTGAGACCGACGACATCCATGATTTCCTTGACACGGATGCGGATCATCTTCTTTTTCATATTGATGACTTCCAGGGCATAAGAGATGTTTTCGAATACTGTCTTGGTCGGCAGCAGACGGAAATCCTGGAAGACGACGCCGATATTCCTGCGGTAGATCGGAATCTGCGAACGACGCAGTGTGCCGACGTCGATTCCGACAACTTTGACCTTGCCCTTGGTGGCTTTTTCTTCGCCGTCGAGAAGCTTGATCAGAGTCGATTTGCCGGAGCCGGTCGGTCCGATGATATAAATGAACTCTCCCTGCTCAACCTTCACGTTGATGTCATAGAGGGCATTTGTACCGGTCGGATACCGTTTATATACATTCATGCATTCAATCATGTATGCCTCCTGTGTTTGCTGTAACTGAGATATTATACCATGACTGCTCAGATGTTTGGTGAAGTATATGTGAAACCTTCACCCACCATGTCAGAGGAGTCGGTCGTGATCACAAAAGCCTTTTCGTCATAGGTCCGGATCAGATCGAGAAGATCGTTATACTGCCGCTCATAAACGACGACCATGATCATCTTCTTGATTTCTTTGGAATAGCCGCCCTGCACGTCGATGATCGTCAGTCCGCGGTTCAGACGTACCGGGATCGCAGCGGCGATTTCCTGCCAGCTCTCGGAGATGATCTGCACCTTCTTGGCAGCCACGCCGCGGCCGGCTTCGAGCACCTTGTTGATGGCATAGCCGGAAGCGAAAACCGAAACAAGACCGACCAGCGCGGCGGAAAGATCATACGCCAGAATGCCGAGCAGCACCGTCAGGCCGTCAACGATCATGACCAGGGTGGAAACCTTGATACCGGTCAGTTTATGCAGGATCAGCGGCGGCACGTCCATACCGCCGGTACTGGCGCCGGTCCGCATCACAATACCGATGCCGAAGCCGCCCAGAAGACCCGCGTAAAACGAGGCAAGAACCGGATCGATGCCGGTTTCCAGCGGATAGCGGGAAAGCAGCGTCGTGAAGACGGGATAGGCAAGTGTCGAAACGACGGTATTGAGGGCGAACTCTCTGCCGAGAAACAGCGTGCCGACGACAAACAGCGCGACGATCGTGCAGTTGGCGAAGAGCGTTTTATCGATATGAAAAAAAGGCTCCAGGGCAACTGCGATACCCGCAACACCGCCGGAAAGAATATTGTACGGCAGGATGAACATCTCCACCGACACGGCTAGAATAAACGTCCCGAGAAGCACGAGAACGAGGCTGATAAGCTTTTTTCTGATCATCTTTGGTATTATAGCATGTGTAACGGGGGTTTTATGAAAAGAAAAGCAGCGCTGCTCTGGGCGCTTACCATTCTCTATACATGCGTGATTTTCTCATTTTCTCTGATGCCGGGACATGATTCCGCCGGCCTCAGCGGCCGCATTGCCGCCTTCATCATGGATACCCTCCATCTGTCGGTTTCCTTTGAAGACCTGCATCATCTGATCCGCAAACTGGCGCATTTCAGTGAATACGGCATCCTTGGCATATTTGCCTATCATGCCGCGAAGAATTCCCTGCCGGCAAATAAAGTCATGCTCGTCATTCTTCTCTACGGCATCGCGGCGGCGAGTATCGATGAAACGATCCAGCTGTTCGTTCCCCAGCGGGCGGGAGCCATCACCGACGTGATGATCGATCTTTCCGGCTATTGTGCCTGCTGGGCCGCCTGTGCCTTGCTTCATCAGAATCTCAGTCGTTCGGACGGGTGATCGCCGCCGTCATGCCATCTGTGATCATCAGCAGATCATCCGGTGCCGCTTCGATCTGCAGACCGATCCGGCCGCCCGAGACAAGAATCGTATCAAACAGGATCACGGTCTCATCGAAGACCGTTTTCAATTGCTTTTTCATACCGACGGGACTGCAGCCGCCGTGAACATAACCGGTCAGCGGCAGCAGTTCCTTCTGGGGAATCATGGCCACGGACTTCACGCCGACACTGCGGGCGCATGCCTTCAGATCCAGCTTCTCCTTGACCGGGATGACAAAAACATAATGATTGCGGTCATCCCCTTCCGTCACCAGTGTCTTGAAGACCTGCTCGGGATCCTCATGACATTTCAAGGCCACTGACACGCCGTCGATCAGTCCGTCTTCAGTGTCATAGGTATGCACCTGATAGGCGATGCCGGCATTCTCCAGCATCCGCATCGCGTTCGTCTTGTTTTCCTTCTTTGCCATATCAACATTATAAAGAAAAAAGAAACAGTTTGATCTGTTTCTTCAGTCGGACAGCAGGATCCGATCATCATCCAGGTCACTGCCGGCTCCCTGGCGGAACCTCTGCATCAGATCGGGAATCGTCAGTTTCCGGCGCTCGTCCTGATCGAGATCGAGAACGATCCTTCCGTCCGCCATCATCAGCGTCCGGTTGCCGGTATGCAGACCCTGCATGATATTGTGGGTGATCATCAGACACGTCGTGTGATGTTCATTGACGATCTCCTCGGTCAGTTTCATGATCTTTTCGGCCGCGCCGGGATCGAGAGCGGCGGTATGCTCGTCGAGCAGCAGAAGCCGGGGCGGAACGATCGTCGCCATCAATAATGTCAGAGCCTGACGCTGGCCGCCGGACAGGGTTCCCACCTGCACCGACATGCGGTCTTCCAGTCCCATATCCAGCCGTCTGAGCGCGTCGCGGAACATCATCCGGTCGCTTTTTTTGATGCGGCTGAAGGAATCCGTCGCTGCGCCGGCTCTGAGATAGGCAAGGGCCAGGTTTTCTTCGATCGTCATATGCGGTGCCGTTCCTTTCAGAGGATCCTGAAACAGACGGCCGATGTATTTTGAGCGTTTATAATCCGGTTCAAAGGTGATGTTCCTGTCCGCCAGCAGGATGCGGCCGGAATCGACGAGAAAGACACCGGCGATGGCGTTGAACAGGGTTGATTTTCCGGCTCCGTTGGAACCGAGAATCGTAATGAAGTCACCGTCCCGGACTTCCAGGCTCATGTCGTCCAGAGCCTTTTTTTCATTGACCGTTCCGGGATTGAAAACCTTGGATATATGTTCGATCTTCAGCATGCCCCGTCCCTCTCCTTTCTGATCCGCATCATCAGAGCGGCGTTGTCTTTCATCGTCGGTGCGGCGATCGCCAGCGCGACGATGACAGCCGTCATCAGCTTGAGGCATTCGATCGGCAGAACCCGCGTCTGCAGGATCAGTGCATAGATGAAGCGGTAGATAATGTTGCCGACAAGACAGGCGGCAATATTGCGTCTGATCGAGCGGCGGCCGTTCAGAACGGTTTCCCCGATGATCAGACAGGCCAGACCGATGACGACGATGCCGGTGCCGGAATTGATATCCGCCGACTTCTGCATCTGGCCGATCAATGCTCCGGAAAGAGCGGTGAAACTGTTGGCGATCATCAGACCCACGAGAATCGTGAAACGGGGATTGATCGAGGAGGCGGAAACCATCTCGCGGTTGTCACCGGTCGCCCGGATGGACAGTCCGATCCGGGTCGTCAGAAACCATCTCACGCCGAGCATGCAGATCAGCGTAATGGCACCGCTCAGGACCAGCTGGCTCCAGCTGCCGCCGATGCCAAGATCCCTGAACATCGTATACACCGTCGCCTGCTTCAGAAGCGAGGCGTTGGAAGACCAGCCCATGACCATCAGATTGATCGTGTAAAGTCCGGTATTGGTGACAATACCGGCCAGGATGGAAGGAACCCCCATGCGGGTCTGCAGGAAGGCAGTGACAGACCCGGCGGCCGCGCCGGCCAGAAGCGCCAGAAACAGACCGAGAACGGGATGACCGGCCAGGGCTGAGGTCACAGAGACAGCCATGCCAAGCACAAAGCATCCGTCGGTTGTCAGATCCGCGATGTCCAGCACCCGGTAGCTCAGAAACAGTGCGAGAGCGACCAGCGCATAGGTACAGCCAAGCGTGAGGGCTGTCTGAATGATGAATAACATACTGCCTTCCTTTCTGTTTTATTTATTCTTCGCTGGTCGTGACTTCCACGAGTTCACCGAAGGTCTTGAATACATCCGCGTAAGATGTCAGGTTCAGCTTCTGCGCTGTTTCCGTGTTGACGGTAATGATGCCGCCGTCCATCAGATAATAGTCTTCCAGTTTTCCCGTACCGCTGATGGCCGCCTCATAAGCCAGATCAGCTGTTTTTTTGCCAAGATCCGTATAGTTGACACCGCAGGTCGCGAAGGCACCGTTGCGGACAAAGGAATCGGCGCCGGCATAGTGCGGAATACCTGCTTCAGCCAGTGTTTCAGCAATGCTGAGTTCGGCTGCCATGACGACATTGTCAGTCGGTGTGAATACGGCATCCACCTTGGCGGCGCAAAGCGCGCTGACGGCCTGAATGACTTCGTCGGTGGTATTGCCGGTCTTTTCAACATAGGCGATGCCCTTTTCGTCAAGATATGCCTTGGCTTCAGCGATCGGTTTTTCCGAATTCTTCTCCGACTGGGAATATAACAGACCGACCGTTTTGATCTGTGGATTCATGGCGAACATCATGTCCATGATCTGTCTGGTATTCAGGGCGTCCGACGTGCCGCTGACATTGGCCAGGCCGCTCAGTTCGGCTGCTTCCGGATCGGAAATCGCCGCGTAAACGACCGGTACATCCGTGCCGTCAGCCGCCGACACCATGGTCTGTGCGGCCAGCGTGGCGATCGGAACGATCACGTCGACGTCACTGCCGACGTACTGAGCCGCATACTGCTGCAGCGTCGTCGGGTCATTCTGACCGGAATCGACGGTGTATTCGATTTTGACATTGTTTGTTTCGGCAAGAACATCGAGTTCGGCTGTAATCGCGTTGGCGATTTCGTCCAGGGAAGCGTGGTCAAGCTGCTTGATCACGGCGACCTTGATAACTGTCTCGCCGGATGGCTGTGTTTCGGCTGCCGGTGCGGCGCATCCGCCCAGTAAAGAAAGTAAAGAAGCTGCTGTGATAATGGAACTGAGTTTTTTCATGTGATTTCTCCTCCTTATCTTTCCGCATTTTCATGTCCGGCTTCCTGTAAACAAAAAGCGCTTATCCATCTAAAGGACAAGCGCTGTGCCTGCGGTACCACCTTTATTAGCAGAAAAACTGCTCACTCTCTGAAAATGCCATCACATTTCCTGCCCGTTAACGCTGGCACTGCGTCATGAAATACTCACCGAAGTTTTCATCATGCCCTCATGGGTCCATTTGCATACCGCTGGCTGCCGGGCTCACACCTTTCCCCGACTCTCTTCGAACTGCCAGTATGTTTGATCTCCCAATCACCGGTTTACAAAGATGATGTTAAAGTCTTTTGCCAGGTATGTCAATTCTGCTGACCGCAAAAACTGCAACATTTTTCAGGTGCCTGAAAATTTTCCTGTTATATTTTCAAAGATACTTCCGCAGTGTTTCTCTGACACTGTGAATGCCGCGGATCTCTTCCCGGAACATTTCCTCGATCTGATCACCTATGCCTGCTTCATACAGATCCGAGCCAAAGATATTGGCGTTGGAGAGCACCGGCTTCAGCTGGTCTTTCAGCGTTTCCGGTCTGCCGATCTCAACGTCCTTCAGGATTTCCTGCAGTTCCTCGTTCATCGGATCCGGTGACAGTTCAAAGGCATTTCCTTCGTCGTCCACCGCCAGCAGATACCGCAGCCAGCCGGCAATCGCCAGCGGAATGCCTTTCAGACGGGCGGCATTGCCGTCCAGGGCAATGTATTCCTTGATCGTTTCTCCGAACCGGATGCCGACCATCTGGGAAGTGTCGACGACGATGCGCTGCGGCGTGTCCGGAATGTAGGCGTTGGGGAAGCGGACGTTGATGCATTCCTCAATGAACGCCTGTGGGGAAAGGATGCCGGGATCCTTGACGACCTTCATGCCTTCCACAAGACCGACCAGCTGGGCCAGTTTCAGCATTTCTTCATCTTTCATCACGTCTGAGAAGCGCGTATAGCCTAGCACACAGCCGTACGGAGCAAGCGCGGTATGAAGCGGATTCAGACATACCGTGACTTTCATCCGCTCAGCCGCGTTGACCGTATCCCTGTCTGTCATATAGACACCGGCTTTTTCCAGCGGCGGCCGGCCGTTGGGGAAGGAATCCTCCACGACAAGATACTGCGGTCCTTCGGCATTGACGAACGGCGCGATATAGGTGCGCTTATCAGTAATGACAATATCCATATCCTCCATGCCGAGATCTTCCAGCATGGTCTGCACATCCTCGCTTGGTCTTGGAGTGATCTTGTCGATCATCGACCACGGGAATGTGATCTTTGTCTCATCCTTCAGATAAGCCAGGAAGTCTTCGCTGACAAAGCCTCTTTCCTGCCAGGCGGCAGCGACTTCCAGAACAGCACTCTGCAGTTTTTCACCGTTATGGGAAACATTGTCCATGGAAACCAGGGCCAGCGGCAGTCTGCCGGCTTCATAACGGTCCAGCAAAAGACTCGTCACGAGCGGGATCACGCTTCCGGCATCAGCCGGTCCGTTTTCGATATCCGCCTGCACGAAAGAGAACCATTTACCGGCCGCATCCCGCAGGGCATATCCCTTTTCGGTAATCGTGAAGGTGACCATCTGCAGAGTCTTTGCCGTGAACACTTCCTTCAGACGGTTTCTGGCGGCCGCATCCCCTTTACGGGCGGCAATCGCCTCGCAGAGGGAACCAATCACTTTTTTGTCGCTGCTGCCGTCGCCGTACAGCGTCACGGCAAGCGCGAGATTATCATACGGCCGGTAAATCCGGTCGACCACTTCAAAATCAAATGTTTCAACACAGGTAATGCCGCCCGGCATATCCCCGTCGCTGAGCAGCTGATCGGCGATGCCGCCGATGAAAATGCGGAAGATATTGCCGATGCCGAAATGGACCCAGCCGGGATTCTTTTTTGTTTCGCAAACGACCTGATTCACGTCGTAGGACGGCAGTGTAATTCCGGCATTTTCAAATGCCGCTCTGTCCTGTATGCCGGACAATGTCAGTTTCATAAATGATCCTTTCTGTCTGATCCGTAAACCGATCAGTTTCAATAGTATTGATTACTTTCATCGTAACATAAGAGCTTCCGCTTTTTCTCATCCGGCCGGAAAAACACCGCCTCATTTCCGGAATTCCCGCCCGGAAGGCTTATATTGGACAGGAAGACAGTCGTAAACTAAAATGGTGCCATGAATATATATGATCTCTATAGAAATGAAGATGAATATACCGGTCTGAACGCAGAAGCGGCCATCCGCCATCTTGCCGGGGCGATTCAGATCAATACGACCAGTTATATGGACATCGAAAAGATCGATTACGAGGCATTTGACCGGCTGCACGACAGAATAAAGGAATGGTATCCGCACATTATGGAACACGCCGAATTCCGGCGGCTCGATCACAGTATCCTGATTAAAATCACCGGCCGTGATCCGGCTCTGAAACCTGCCCTTTTCATGGCGCATCAGGATGTTGTCCCGGTCGTCAAAGGCACGGAAGAAGACTGGATCCACGGTCCGTTCAGCGGTGACGTCGCGGACGGTTATATCTGGGGCAGAGGGGCGCTGGATATCAAGGAGATGCTCATCGGCGAACTGGAAAGCCTGGAATACCTTCTGGCAAACGGCAAGCAGTTCCGCCGCACCCTGTATCTCGCTTTCGGCCAGGATGAGGAAGTCATCGGCTCCGGTGCCATTGCCATTGCCCGTTATCTGAAAGAACACGGCGTCGAACTGGAATTCGTCCTGGATGAAGGCGGCCGTATTGAAAACGGCAAAGCGTACGGCGCTGATATCACGGTCGGCAGTATCGGCATGTATGAAAAAGGCTATGCCGATCTGAAGCTGTCCGCAGAATCCTTCGGCGGCCACAGTTCCAACCCCTTCTTCGGCACTTCTCTCGGTGCCCTTGCCAAAGCGATTGCGGCGATCGTTGACCATCCGCTGGACAATGTTCTGCCCGCCAGCCTGCGGGAAACGCTGCGCATCCTGACGCCCTATATCAAGGAAGGCCCGCTGAAAGAAGCCGTCAGGGATATCGATGCCAACGAACAGCAGATCATCGACCATTACCTGTCGCATCCGGAGCTGAACAATCAGATTCACACCACCATTGCCCCGACGATGATCTCGGGCGGATCACAGGCCGGCAACGTCATGCCGCAGCATATGGAGGCGGTCATCAATTTCCGTCTGGCCCCGCAGGATACCGATGCCGGGCTGCTGGAACACTGCCGCAAGCTGGCCGGTAAAAACGCCCAGGCGGAATTCATCGTCGCCAACGAAGCCTCCCGCGAGTCCCGTTTTGATACATTGGGATTCCATGCCCTGCAGAATGTCCTGTCGCACTATTTCCAGGACATCGTCTTCGTGCCTTCCGTCAACACGACGGCAACCGATGCCCGCAGCTATGAAGGCATCTGTGACTGCTGCATGCGCTTCGGTCCTTTCCTCGAAGATGAAGAAATCAAGGCGAAAGGTGTACATGGCACCAACGAGCGTATTTCCGTGCGTGCCTATCTTCAGGGGATCCGCGTTCTGATCCGCATGATGGATGAGACGTGCTAGTCATATTCCTTCCCTTTTATAAGGCTTTTTGATATATATACACCTGTCAGGTAAAACACTATGGATGAAAGAGTACTGCAGATTCTGATCGATTCGTTTATGAAAATACTGATGGCCGGCATCAGGGTGACTATTCCCCTTGCCGTGCTGTCCTTCCTGTTTGCCCTGATCATCTCCATACTGGTCGCTGTGATCCAGTATGCCAATATCAGGGGACTGAAGCAGCTTTGCCGCTTCTATATCTGGATCATCCGCGGCACGCCGCTGCTGGTGCAGCTGTACCTGGTATTCTACGGCCTGCCTTCCGTGGGCATCGTGCTGCCGGCTTTCCCGGCCGCGGTGCTGTGCTTCGCGATCAATGAAGGTGCCTACATGGCTGAAAGCATGCGCGCCGCCCTCGAAGCTGTTCCGAAAGGCCAGCTGGAAGCAGGCTACTGCGTTGGCATGAGCTACTGGCAGATCATGCGCAGAATCATTCTGCCGCAGGCCTTCCGCACTGCTTTCCCGTCGCTGTCGAATTCCTTTATCGCCATGATCAAAAGCACTTCGATGGCATCCACCATCACCGTCAGTGAAATGATCCGCCAGACGCAGATCATCAACGGCCGTGTCTATCAGTCACTGGCCCTGTATCTGGAAGTCGGCTTTATCTATCTGATGTTCTGCACCGTACTGACATGGCTGCAGAGTTATGGTGAAAAGAAACTGAATGCATACGGAGGCGCCAAATGATCGATATCAGAAACGTAACAAAGTCGTTTGATGATTTCGGTGCCCTGAAAGGTGTCAGCCTGCAGGTGGAAAAAGGTGACGTCGTTGCCATCCTCGGCCCTTCCGGCTCCGGCAAGACGACCCTGCTGAGATGCATCAATTTCCTGGAGATCGCTGATGGCGGCACGATGGTCTTCGACGGTGAAACATTCGACATGCATTCCATCAGTAAGAAGGACATCAGCCGGATCCGAAGGAAAACCGCGTTCGTCTTTCAGAACTACAATCTCTTTCTGAACAAGACCGTTCTGCAGAACGTGACGGAAGGACTGATCATTGCCCGCAAGGTCAATAAAGAAGAAGCCGAGAAGAAAGCCGTCGCCGCTCTTGAAAAAGTCGGCATGGCGGACCGTCTTGATTCCTTCCCTTCCCAGCTTTCCGGCGGCCAGCAGCAGCGTGTCGCGATTGCGAGAGCCCTGGCGACAGATCCGGAAATCATCTACTTTGACGAACCGACCAGCGCCCTTGATCCCGAACTGATCGGCGAAGTGCTTTCCGTCATGCGCGATCTGGCGAATGAAGGAATGACGATGCTGGTGGTCACGCACGAAATGAACTTTGCCCGCAATGTTTCCAACAAGGTCATCTTCATGGAGAATGGCCAGGTCATTGAAACATCGGATTCCAAATCATTCTTCGAAAACCCGAAAGAAGAAAGAACGAAGCTTTTCATCCAGACAATTCAGTCTGGCCGTGAATAGGAGGAAAAGAAATGAAAAAGACATTCAGAACATTACTTGCCGCCGCGATGGCTCTGTCTCTTGCAGCATGTGCGAATAACACAGCGAAACCTGCTGATGACAATACCGGAGCGGAGAAGACAGCCCTGGAAGCAATCAAGGAAAGAGGCTATCTGATCATCGGTACGGAAGGCAACTGGTCACCATGGACATACCATGATGAGAAGACCAACGAGCTGACCGGCTTCGACGTCGAAGTCGGCAAAGAGATCGCCAAGGCACTCGGTGTGGAAGCCCGCTTTGAAGAAGCTGCCTGGGAGAGCCTTCTGGCAGGCGTTGACTCCGGCCGTTTCGACATCATCTGCAACGGTGTCGGCTACACCGACGAACGTGCCCTGAGCTATGAATTCTCCGATCCTTACGTTTACACAAGAAAAGTCCTGATCGTCTCTTCCGACAACGACACGATCAAGACATTCGAAGATCTGAACGGCAAAACGACCGCGAACTCTTCCGGCTCGACTTACGCCGCGATCGCGGAAGAATACGGTGCGAAGGTCGAATACATTGACACCTTCGGCGAAACGATCACCCTTCTGACCCAGGGAAGAATCGACGCTACCATCAACTCGGAAGTTTCCTATCTGGACTACCTGAGCCAGCATCCGGATGCACCGGTCAAGATCGTTGCCCAGAGCGAAGGCGAATCTGTCTGCTACCCGGTCAAAAAGGGTGAAACAGAACTGCGTGACGCTGTCAACGCCGCTCTTGCCGAACTCCGCTCTTCCGGCCGACTCGCTGAACTGTCCGAACAGTTCTTCGGCGGCGATATCACAAACAAGTAATCAGAACACATGAAACTGACAGGTCTCCGTATGGGGACCTGTTTTATTATGACTGCCAATAAAAAAAGAGGAATATCTCACATGATACTCCTCATGGATGCAATGTTTTATTTACTGTCCAGGATATCCTGCTGGTACTCTTTTGACAGTTCCAGGATGTCCGTGTACATTCGCCGGAAATAATGGAGAATGTCATCGTCGCTGATCCTCGCACAGTTGCGGGCGATAATTTCCTGTTCCCGGCCGGAGTCCAGGATCGGCAGCCGGTTTTCTATTTTATAGTCAATCACATCCTTGACGATTTGGAATCTTTTTTCAAATAACACAGCCAGCTGGGCGTCGATTTCATCGATCAGCTTTCTGTCTTCTTCCAGTCTGTCAGGCATCGTTTCCTCCTTCATGCTTGCGCATATATGTACGCCTATTATAGTAGAAACTTCAAAAAAAGGACATTCAATTCTATTTATCATCTTGTCAGCGGCATTTTTATGGTAATATTTTTTTAATATTCAAGAATAGAGAGGTGCAGTATTATGGGCAAAAACTTTGTTTTTATTTCACCCACCTTCCCGCCGGAATACTATCAGTTCCCGCTGGCCTGGAAACGAATCGGCGGCACGTCGCTGTGCATCGGCGAGGACAGCTATGATTCACTGCGTCCGGAACTGAAAGAAGCATGCAGCGAATACTATCAGGTACGCTCCATGCAGGACTATGACGAGATGTATCGTGCTGTCGCCTGGTTCGCACACAAGCACGGAAAGATCGACTGGCTGGAAAGCAACAACGAATTCTGGCTGGAACAGGATGCCCGTCTGCGTACTGATTTCAATATCACGACCGGTGACAAGACGGAAGACATCATGCGCTTCAAGTTGAAGTCAAATATGAAGGCCTACTATGAGAGAGCCGGTGTTCCGGTCGCCAGATATCATCTGACAACAACTCTCGAGGAAGGACAGAAATTCATCAAGGAAGTCGGCTATCCGGTTATCGTCAAGCCGGACAACGGTGTCGGCGCCAACGCCACATGGAAGATCAGCAATGACGAACAGCTGGCAGAATTCTATACCAGAGATCTGGGCACCCAGTACATCATGGAAGAATTCATTCCCGGCTATATCGTTTCCTTCGACGGCATTACCGATCAGGACAACAACATTATCTTCAAGACCAGCCATACCTTCCCGGAACCGATCATGGATATCGTCAACTCCAAGGAAGAATGCCTGTACTGGAGCGAACGGAAGATTCCGGAAGATCTCGACAAGATGGGCACAGCCGTCATCAAGTCCTTCGGCATTAAAGGCCGCTTCTTCCACACCGAATACTTCCGTCTGACGGAAGACAAGAAAGGCCTTGGCAAAAAGGGCGATCTCGTCGGTCTCGAAGTCAACATGCGTCCGCCGGGAGGATATACCCCGGATATGATGAACTACGCCAACGACATCAATGTCTATGCCATCTATGCCAACATGGCAATGTTCAACACGGCACCGGAAGAGAGCGACCGTCCGTACAGCGTTGCTTTCACCGGCCGCCGCGACCATCTGTCCTACAAGAATGACGCCGCTGCCGTCTATGCGAAATACGGTCAGAAGATCGTCATGCACGGCAGAATGCCGGACCTTCTGGCCGAAGCGATGGGCAACGAATTCTTCATGGCCCGCTTTAAGACGGAAAAGGAAGTCAAAGCGTTCCTGAAGTTCATTTTCGAGAAAGCTGGTTGATCAATGAAAACTGCATACTACAAAGAATACTCACATAACCTTGGCCGCGACATGGAATTCAAGGTCTATGGCCATGGCGGCAGACCGATGCTGGTCTTCCCCTGCCAGGACGGACGTTTCTTCGATTTCGAAGACCGCGGCATGGTCGAAGTCGCAAGACCCTATATCGACGAAGGAAGACTGCAGCTGTTCTGCTGCGATTCCGACGACATCAATTCCTGGTCCCGCGTCAACGACTGGGATAATCGCAATCGTATCGAACAGGCGGAACGTTTCTTCCATTACATCTGTGATGAATTGTGCCCGCGTATCTTCGATATCAACGCGGCTGACAACGGCGGCCATTACGCCGACGGCATTCTGACCGCCGGCTGTTCGATGGGCGCTTCCCACGCTGTCAACTTCCTGCTCAGAAGACCGGACATCTTTGCCGGCTGCATTGCCATGTCGGGTTCCTATGACGCAAAACTGTTCTTCGGCGACTACAAGGACGACCTCGTCTATGCCAACTCGCCGGTCGACTATATCAACGGCATGGCCTATGACCATCCGTATGTCGAGATGTACCGCAACCGCGACATCATCATCGTCTGCGGCAGAGGCGCCTGGGAACATCCGATGCAGGAAGACGGCGCCCGCATGAAGGAACTGTTCGAATATAAGAATATTCCTGCATGGGTCGACTTCTGGGGTGAGGACGTGGCGCATGACTGGCCATGGTGGCTCAAGGAATTCCCCTACTATCTCAATTATGTTTGCTGAGCGGATCACACGATCCGCTTTTCATTTCCCCTTTTTCTGATAGAATGATTAAGACGCGGATATGGTGGAATTGGCAGACACGACAGATTTAGGAATATACGCGCTTCAAATGGGGATATGGCGGAATTGGCAGACGCATCGGATTTAGGATCCGATGGGGTGACCCGTGCAGGTTCGAGCCCTGTTATCCTCACTGTTTAAGGGCAAATATGAGATCCTGGACTTCTGAGTAAGGAGACTGGGATCTCATTTTTGTTGGCGTTAGATCCTAAGCTCCATTTGACCGGTTTCTGGATAATCTTACGTGCTTAAGTAAGATCCTCAGGAGGTTGAAAATGAAGAAGAGAATCGGAAAAATCAACACGGACGCCATCGTATTCAGCAACACAGACAAGACCGCAGAAGAACTGCTGGAACTGTTCCTTCAGGAAAAACAGGCTTTTAATCTGTCCTCTGAAACAATCAGTCTGTACCGCTATCACTGCATGCAGTTTCTCCAGTCCCTCGGCATTGCGGCAAAAATCCCTATCCGGTCGACGGCCTGGCCACCTGCTATGACAACACGCTCTACGCTCAGTCCGGTT
>JAEEGL014872380.1_pt1 | contig 34993 bp, 28 predicted proteins | sample 9134231 | NCBI WGS metagenome assembly JAEEGL01 (sample SAMN16246548, study PRJNA631951) | gut metagenome | biome: gut microbiome; feature: rumen; material: fiber-attached | host: Bos | place: Iran: Karaj | collected 2018-10 | reverse complement strand
TGGTGAATATACATTAATTTCAAGCCTAAATAATAATGAATCTAGTTTAAATGCACCAAAAATAACTTTAAAAGTAAAAGGTAAAGCATCAAATTCAGATACAATTAAGAATCCAGATACTGGGGTTAGTGATTATAGTTCTATAATGTTTATAGTAATTATATTAAGTATTGGATTATATGGATTTTTAAAACAAAAAAAGGATTATTTAATTAAATAAAAAAGATGACTTTTGGTCATCTTTTTATTATGGATGGAAATCTTTTACAAAAGCATTACCTAATTGTTTTTCTATATTATCTAAAACTGGATCAGTGCTTGGATGTACGCTTCCATATTTTTGTGATATTATCCAATTAAATGCACTAGTGTGTCCCAAAATTGCTACCTGAGTATTATGTTCATCAGTTTTATAATACTTAGGTAATTTTGTTAATATTGTATATCTAATATCTCCATTTTTTTCATAATATGCTGTTAATTCTTTTGCAAATCGTTGAATCTTTGGATATTCATCATTAGATGTTATAACCCAAATTGGAGTTCTTATTGTGTATGGTGGTGTTTTTTTGCAATCCATTGTATCATCATATATTGTAGATGGAGTAAATATACATCTTGATTGGTTTTTAGCAGGGCTCATTGGAATCAATACTGAGAATAAACTTCTCATATTTTCTTCTGATTTGGGTTTTATTACTGTATGACTACCTGCTTTTAATTTAGTTTGTGCTTTATCTGAATAAGATATGCTTTGTTTAACTGATTTATTATATTTAATGATATCACTTACTGTAGTATTATACATTTTAGCTACACTTTCAAGCGTTGTGTCATTATTAGTAGGGCTATAAATAATTTGTTCTTCTAAAAAACCAATATACATTGTTCCATATCCACCTTGAGAAGTTCCTGTTACAGTAACTCTATCAACGTCAACATTAAATAGTTTTACATAAGCATATAATATACTCATTGCTTTTGGAATAGATGGTTCCCAATTACAAGTCATATTTGAAGGAGCAATAACAATTGCATCAACTTCTGGTTTATCAACATTATTAATTGGATATCTATTTTTAAGAAGGGCAGTTTTTAAGAAGTGATATGTTTGATTTCCTTCACTAGTAGTACTACCTTTACAAGGAACACCCCATCCAAATCCACCATGAAGAGCAAGTACTAAAGGTACTTTTACTCCAGAAGCTAAATCTTTTGGAAAATATGCATAATATGATAAACCATTTTTTGGATAAGGATTATTTATAGCTTGAGTTTTGTCTGTTGAGCTTTGTTTTTGAAAATAATATCCATTTTTGTAATATTTTGGAGAATCAATGTGTTTAACTTCACATTCAGCTCTTTTTGTTCTTCCATTATCTAATTTTACTTCAATGCTTGGATGTATTAATAATTCATAGTTATTTGTTGATTGATATGTTGTGCTTGATCCTTCTTGTACAACTCTTCCTGCATTAATAAATTTATAATTAGTACCTTTGACTTTACTTAAATCAACTCTAATAGATGCAAGACCATATCCATTTGCATATTCAGCATAACATGATCCATCAATTACTCCCTCTCCACTTGGAGATTTTCTTGCTTCTATTTCATCATGTAATGCTTCTAATTCTTCTAATAATTCATTTTTTATGTCTTGATATCTTATTGTATATATATAGTTTCTTGCTGTGTAATAATCATTGTCTTCTTCTGAATCTCTATATTTTTCTATTAATTCTTTTCCTTTTTCTTTATATGTTGGTTTAACATCAACAATAGTATTAAGGTTAATACATTCTTTATAATCAGTAGCACCAGTTATTTCAGTTATTAAATTAACAAATGTAGGTATTAAGAATATTAATACAGCTGCTATTATTTTTGATACTGCACCTTTTTTTGCTTTTTCTAATGCATCATTATCATTATTCATTATTGCTCTAACAAAAGAAATCATTAGAGCTAATATTAATAATATAGGTACAGCAATTCTAATAATTTTTATTACTGTTACTACTGTATTTAAAACACTCACTGTATCTGGATCATCACAAATATTTAATATCATATAAACACCTCTTTACTTGATTATATTTTAATTATAATACTTTTTAGTTTAAAAAAAAACATATTCGTTTGAATATGTTTTCTGTTATTTTTTCAATTCTTTCATATAAGAATATGCAATTTTTATTTCAGATGCTGTCATATTATTATATTCTTCACTTTTCCATTCAAATACAATATATTTTCCATTTTGATAATACTTAGTAGCATTTGGAAAATCTTCAATTTTTAGTAGTTTATACGCATAACCAGCTAACTCTTCAGTATCATATTTTACATAAGTATGATAAGCTGTAATTGTATCTCCACTATAGTAGAAAACATGCTTTGTATTATCATATTCAAAAACATATTTTGAATCATCTGAGTATAATTGAACATCATTTGTTGTATTATTACCATTTTCTACATTTGTATTTCCATTTTTTCCTTCATTTTCATTTGGTTTATTTGAATTACATCCTGCTATTAAAAAAATTGATATCACTACTAATATTGTTAATATTATCTTTTTCTTCATAAAATCCTCCTTTTATTATCTACAATCTATTTTTATTATATCATATTATTTTTTTTTTTAATATATTTTTAAATAAAAGTTTATATGATATAATATTTAAGTGATTTTTATGAGGAAGTATAGAGTTTATTTTAAATCCATAATAATTGTAATGTTAATACAAGCAATTAGTTACTTTTGTATAAAATCATTTTTAGGAAATCATCATGTTATTGTATCATTCTTAAATGTTCCTATGATAAAGTGGTTTGTATATTTTTATGATATTTGGTATCCAGTTATTGCTATTAACGCATTTATTATTTATTGTTTTGATTTTGAAAATTATAAAAAATTATTATTTACTATGATAATAGGTGCATTAATGTCACATTTAACATTTTTAATTTATCCTACTATAATTATTAGGCCTGAAATTGATGTTAAATCATTTACTGATTTTATATTAGATTTCACTTATAAAACAGATACTCCTGCTGTTAATTGTTTACCTTCTGTACATTGTTTATTTTGTTTTATTGGATCATATTATATACTTAAAACTAAAAACTTAAAATCAATTTATAAATCTATTGTTATTATTATCATGAGTCTAATAGTTTTATCTACTTTGTTTATTAATCAACATATTATAGAAGATGTTATTCTATCATTAATATATTCAATTATTACAATTATTATTGTTTATAAATTTAAAGATAAAATTAATAAATTATTAAAATTTTTATTTTAAAAAAACTATCAATCATTGATAGTTTTATTATTTTCTTTTTTTATTTCAATTTGTTTTAAATAAAAATTATATGTTTCTTTTGCAATATCAGTCCAATTTCTTCCTAACATTTCTTTTGCATTTTTACTTACTGTATTTAATAATTCTTTATTATTCATTATTTCTCTTATTCTTTTTGCATATCTTTTTGTATTTTCTACTTCAGTAAATCCACTAACATTATTTATTACTGTATCTGAAGTTACACTTCCTTTAATAAATAATCCAGGAGTTTCATTTACAGCGGCTTCAATTTGCACAAGACTAGATGCATCAAATAAAGAAGGAAACAAGAATAAATCACTCATTGCATAAATACTAGATAATAGTGATCTATCTTCAATACGTCCTGTCATTATTACTTCATTTTCCATTTTGTAATCAATAATTCTGTTTTTTAATCTGTTTTCATCTGGACCAGTTCCTACATATAACATTTTGAATTTGAAGTTTTCTTCTTTTAATATTTTTAATGAATCTAGTATGAAAAATATATTTTTTATTTCAGTTATTCTTCCAACAAATAAGAAAACTGCCTCATCATCTTTTATCTTAAATTTGTTTTTTGCTTCTTTAATATGTTTTTCTTTATCTTCAAGAGGTTTTAAATCTGTTCCATTATATATTACTGTTGGTTCATATTTATAACCAAAATCTTTAAATACTTTAATCATTGCATTATTTATTGCAATAGTAGCATCACATTTATTATATATATTTGCTATATTTCCTATTACATAATCTATAAATAATTGATTATCAACAATTTTTCTTATTTCATAATCAAAACGTGTATGCATAGTTGCTACGCATGGAATATTTTGCTTTCTTGCTATTCTTATACCTAAAAAACCTACTGTAAATGGAGAATGTATATGAATTATATCAAAATTTTTATTTAATAGTTTTTTATATGCTTTTGAATTAGTAAGTTTAAATTCACCAATTCTATATTCAGAAAATGGTACTTTGATACTACGTATTCTAATTATATCATATTCTTTATTTTTATCATTTTTCATAGTTGTTGTATATGGAACAACAACTGTAACATCATTATATTTTGATAGTTCTTTTGCAAGATTATCAATAACTAATACAACTCCATCTATCGCAGGATAATAACTATCCATAAAAATACCAATTTTTAATCTTTTATTTGCCATATTAACACCAAAATAATTATAGCATATTAATGTAAAATAACGAATAGATATTAATTAAAGTTAATAATAATTGTTGGAATGTGATATAATGTACTTGAGGAAGGTGTTTTTATATGAGTAGTTATATTAAATGGATACTTTTACTTGCAGTATTAAATGTATTAATGTTTTATGGTTATAAATTTGGAATATCAGCTTCTATATTTATGATACCATTGCTAATTTTAATATATGTATTCTTGAAAAAGAATAATAAAATTAACAATAAAAAAGGTTTATTATTGATGATACCAATTTTATTATTATCTATTTCATATGGAATATTTGATAGTAATGTATTTGATGTATTTAATTGTATAGTAATAATAGTATTATTTGAATTATTATATATCTTTACAATTAAACCTGTAGATAAACTTAATGTACTTATTGAAGAAGTGTTTACTTTATTAGTAATGCCAATTACTTATATTGGAAATTTCTATAGAGTATCTGTATCAAAAATATCTAGTAAAATTAAAATATCACCAAAAACAAAAAAAGTATTGTTATCTTGTTTAATTGTTTTACCAGTTGTTTTAGTAGTTGTATTATTACTATCAAGTGCGGATTTAATATTTGGTAATTTATTTGATAATATATTTGGAAATATATTTGACGTATTAGAAGAATTTATATTTAATAATTTCTTAGGAAGACTATTAAGATTTGTTATTATATTCTTTATAATTGGCATTTCTCTAATGTATGTATTATTTGAATATCCTAAAAAGAAAGATATAATTATTTCTGAAAATAAAAAAACAAGAGATGTATTTACTATTAAATTATTAGTAAGTGTATTAAATATTATTTATATAGTGTTTGATATAATACAAATAAAATCATTAATGCTTCATAGTGTATCTTCAAATATTAATTATGCTGAATATGCAAGACAAGGTTTTTTTGAATTATTAATAGTGTCTATAATAAATATTGCAATTATATTAATATCAAAGAAATTTGAAACAAAAGATAATGAAAAAGATTGTAAATTTATTAATATTATGAATATATTAATGATATTCTTAACTATGATTATTATTATATCTTCATTCTTAAGAATGAATTTATATGAATCAGCTTATGGTTATACTACTTTAAGATTACTTGTATATATTGCTTTAATAACTGAAACAATATTAATGATTCCAACAGCAATGTATATATTTAATTCTAATGTAAATATATTAAAGTGTTATATGATTATAATAATATGTTCATATGTTTTAACTAATTACATTAATATAGATTATATGGTAGCAAGAAGAAATGTAAATAGATATTATATTAATAATAAAATTGATATGGAATATTTAATTAATTTTGGATATGATAATATACCTGTACTATATGAACTATATAATAAAACTGATGATGTAAATATTAAAGAAGGACTTAGAGAATACTTTAAAAGTATGACTAATAATGAAAATGATTCAATATTTGAATTTAATATTTCAAAGTATAAAGCAATGAAATTATTAAAAGAAGAATTTAAATAATCTTCTTTTTTTATGATATAAATATGATATAATATAGATAAATAAGGAGGTGTACATAATGCTTGTTAGTAATAATTGGAAAGATTACGAATGTATTGATGCTGGTAATGGTGAAAAATTAGAGCGTTGGGGAAATGTAATCTTAAGAAGACCAGATCCTTGGGCATTATGGACACATAAAAATGATAATGTATGGAATAATTATCATGCAATATATCATAGAAGTGATAAAGGTGGAGGATATTGGGAAAATAAAAAATCTTTTCCTGAATATTGGACTATAAATTATAGAGATTTAAAGTTTAAAGTTAGTCCAACTGGATTTAAACATACAGGTCTATTTCCAGAACAAGCTGGTAATTGGGATTTTATAATAGATAAAATAAAAACTGCAAATAGACCTATCAAAGTATTGAATTTATTTGCATATACTGGTGCTGCAACTATGGCTTCATCTTTCGCTGGAGCTGTTGAAGTAGTACATGTTGATGCTAGTCAGGGTATGAATGAATGGGCAAAAGAAAATGCTAAATTATCAAAATTGGATCAGAATAAAATTAGATATATTTGTGATGATGTATTAAAATTTGTTGAAAGAGAAAATAGACGTGGTAATAAATATGATGCAATAATAATGGATCCACCAACTTATGGAAGAGGACCAGGGAAAGAATTATGGAGATTTGAAGATAGTTTAAACAAATTATTAGATGCATGTATTAATATATTAAGTGATAAGCCTTTATTCTTGCTTATTAGTTCTTATACTAAAGGAATTACTCCTGAAATATTAAAAAATGTTTTATTGACTGCGTGTGAAAATAAATTAAGTGGAAAAATAACTACAGATGAAATTGGACTAAAGATTACAAGTACTAATATGATACTTCCTTGCGGAGTATATGGAAGGTGGGAAAATAATGAAAACTAGAATTATTTTTAAAAGTCTATTTGTTGTAATACTTGTCATAATATTATTTTGTCTTGTGTTTATAATTAATGATAAAGCAGGAAAAGGAGCTAAAATATATAATCCAATTGTTCTTAGTACTTATACAATCTTATATGATAATGAGGGTAAAGAATGTATGAATAAACCCGAATTATTTTATAAAGATGTAAAGTATAAATACTCTTTACCATGTGTAAGTAGTTATGATACATATCTATTATGGGATGATGGTACTAAAGAATTAATGAAAAATGCTTTAGAGAATAATAAAGTTGATATAGAATCTTTAGAAAGTCATGGATTAAAAGTGAAAAAAGATGCAATCTAATATAAATATAATATTTGAAGATAATCATTTATTAGTTGTAGAAAAACCAATTAATATTCCTACACAAGAAGATAATAGTAAAGATAAAGATTTGCTAACAATTCTAAAAGAATATTTAAAAGTAAAATATAATAAACCTGGAAATGTATATTTGGGATTAGTTCATAGACTAGATAGACCAGTTGGTGGAATAATGGTTTTTGCGAAAACAAGTAAATGTGCATCTAGATTATCTGAACAAATAAGATTAGATAAGTTTAATAAGGTATATAATGCGGTAGTAATGAACAAAATAAATGATGAAGGAACACTAACTGATTATTTACTTAAAGATACGAAAAAAAATATAGTTAAAATAGATAAAAATGGAAAATTATCAATATTGTCATATAAAAGATTAAAAACTATTGATAATATGAGTTTAGTAGAGATTAAATTAAAGACAGGAAGAAGTCATCAAATAAGAGTCCAAATGTCTCATAATGGTAATCCATTATATGGAGATCAAAAATATAATAATAATGCTAAAGTAGGAGAGCAACTTGCATTATTTGCAAAAAAGATAGAGTTTTCACATCCTATAACAAATGAATTATTAACTTTTGAACTAGATTTACCAAATAGATTTCCATTTTCGATATTTAAGATTTAGAGGTATTTATGAAAGAAGAATTTATTAATGATATAGCATATTTAGATCAACATTTTTTAATTGATAGAAGAATAATAAATACGTTAATTGATTATTCAAATTTAAAAATAACAGATGATGTTGTTGAAATAGGACCAGGAAAAGGACAAATTAGTGATACTATTGCTAAAAGAAGTAAGCATTTAACTTGCATAGAAATTGATAAAAATTTAGAGCCATGGATTAATGTATTAAAAGATAAACACGATAATATTGATGTTATATATGGTAGTGCGCTTGATGTATATATTCCAAAATGTAATAAAATAATTTCTGCTCTTCCATATTCAATAACTGAACCTTTTATAGAAAAACTTCTTAGATGTGATTTTGAAGAAGCAATATTAATTGTTGGTAAAAAATTTGCTGATAATGTAATAGAAAAAAATCATAATAAACTTGCTCTTTTAACTAATTCTTTCTTTATATGTGAAAAAATTATTGATATAGCTCCTGATGCATTTGAGCCAAGACCAAGAGTAATGTCATCAATGATTAAACTCACAAAAATTAATAGAGAAGATTTAAAAGGAAGTTTTAGAAGATTTATGTTTAGAGAAATGTTCTTTAATAGAGAAAGAAAATTAAAAAATAACCTTGTAGAATCAATAATTGAATTTGTTAAATTGCATGATAAAAAACTTACTAAAAAAGAAAGTAAAAAAATAGTAGATGGATATCTTCTTCCAAAAGAAATGTTAAATAAAAGAATGGAGAATTTATCTAACGAAGAATATGATATTTTATATGATGCATTAAAATAGAGCTTTAAAAAGCTCTGTTTTTTATTTAATCATATTAATAATTTGTTCAAATAAATATGGTTTATACTCATTAATAGAAAGTGGAATATCATATATAATTGAACTATAAATACTACTTCCTATTAATTCAATAATCATATATAATACAACTTCTGGATTTTTAATTTTGTTATTATAATTTTTTAATTCTTGAGCAAACATTTCCTTGATATTTATATATTCACTTTCTAATACTTTATTAAATAATCCAAATGATAAATTTTTATTTATTAATTTAAGTAAATCTTTATTATTTATAAAATCATCTATAATATAATTAGTAATGCTAATAATTTTCTCATCAAATTTATCAATCATTTTATTATTGGCATTTATTATTGCTTCATCAATTAATAAACGTGATTTTTCTATAATAACTTGGTCTTTAATATCCCATTTATCTTTAAAATATAAATAAAATGTTCCCTTAGCTACACCAGCATAGTCAACAATATCATTTATTGATGTATCTATAAAACCTCTAGTTAAAAATAGTGTGTATGCTGATGCTAATAATTTATCTCTTTTTATTTGTTTCTTTTCTTCAACCTTTGAAATACTCATAGAATCCCTCTTCGGGTCATTATAATAGTATAATAATGACCAAAAGTCAAATAAATTATAAACTTTTTATAAAAAATATAGACAATAATTATTGTTATGCTATAATATGAGTGAAAGGTGATATTATGTGTATATATGTTAAGACAGTAATTATTTATACAGGTAATATCACACTTTGTTAAAATCCTTTAAAGATAATAACAAGTGTGATTTTTTTGACATGCTAAAAATTTTAAAGGAGAATTATTATGATAGAAATAAGTTTAAATAAAATAAATAAAAATTATGGTTTTAATAGTGTTTTAAATGATTTATCTTTTGATATAAAAACAGGTGAAAGAGTTGCTTTAATTGGAAGTAATGGGTGTGGTAAAACTACTACACTTAGATTAATCATGTCTCTTGAAAAACCTGATAGTGGAAATATTAATGTTAGAAAAGAATCGAAAATAGGTTATTTAACTCAAATTCCACCTCTTGAAAAAGATGATGTTCTTGCGAGTGTTGTTTATTTAAGAGGTGTAAAAGATCTAATTGATTTAGAAAATAAAATCAATTCTTTTGTTGATAGTATGAATTCTAGTGATAAAGATATTAAAGAATTAGCAAAATTACAAGAAGAGTTTAGAATTAAAGGTGGATATCAATTAAAAGAGAAAATAGAAAAAATAAAGTATGGTTTTAAAATAAGTGAAAGTATATTAAATACAAAGTATAATCTTTTAAGCGGAGGAGAAAAAACAATTATTAATCTAGCTAGTTTAGTTTTATCAAATCCAGATATTTTGTTATTAGATGAACCAACTAATCACTTAGATATTGATACCCTTGAATGGTTTGAAGATTATTTAATAAACTATAAAGGAGCATTATTAATAGTCAGTCATGATAGATATTTTATGGATCGTGTTTGCAATAAGATTATTTCTATAGAACATGGACATGAAGATATTTATTATGGAAACTATTCATATTATTTAGAGGAAAGTGATAAAAGATTTCTTTTAGAAATGCAAAAATATAAAAATCAGCAAAAAGAAATAAAAGCTATTAAAGAAGCTATTATTAGATTAAAAGAATGGGGAACTAAAGCAGATAATCCAATATTTTTTAGAAGAGCATCTTCAATGGAAAAAAGACTTGAAAGAATGGAAAAAATTGATAAACCAATTAGTAAGAAAGAATTAAATATTAATTTATCTACTACTTCTAGAAGTGCTAATTGGGTCCTTGATATTAAAAATCTTTCGTTAGAAATTGACTCTAAGTCATTACTTATAAATTCAAATATGAATGTTTACTTTAAAGAACGTGTATGTTTAATGGGAAAAAATGGTTGTGGAAAAACCACTTTGATAAAAAGCATAATAAACAATACAAATGAAAGTATTAAATTAGGTGTTAATGTAAGTATCGGATACATACCTCAAGAAATTAGATTTGAAAATGAAGAATTAAGTGTATATGAATATATGAGAAGTATATTTGTTGGTAGTGAAAGTGAACTTAGAAGTAAATTATTTAAATTCTATTTTGGTGAAGAGGCAATTTCAAAAAAATTAAAAGTAATAAGTGGTGGAGAAAAAGTAAGAATTAAACTTTTAGAATTAATACTTAAAAAAGCAAATTTTCTTATACTTGATGAACCAACAAATCATATAGATATTGATACTCGTGAATTATTGGAAGAATCACTTCTAGATTTTGATGGAACTATTTTATTTATTTCACATGATAGATATTTTATAAATAAAATAGCAACTAAAATTGTAAGATTTGAAGAAAAAAAACTTGTTACATATAATGGAAATTATGATTATTTAGTACATCTTGATTCTAAAAAGAAAGTAATCATTCCTGAAGTTAAAAAAGAAGTTACTATAAAAGGTAGTAATAGATTAAATGAATTTTTAAAAGATGCAAATAAGATAGAAGAAATAAGTATAGGATGTAATTCTAAAGTATATGAAATTAGAAAAAAGAGTAAAAAGTATTATTTAAAAATAGCAGATCATTTAAGTAAGGAATCTATTATGCTTGATTATTTAAATGGTAAAATTAAAGTTCCAGAAAAAATGTTTTATGAAAAATACAATGGTAAATCATATATATTAAGTCGTGAAATAAAAGGTCAAATGCTTTGTAGTGATTATTATATAAATCATCCATTAGAAGGAATAGATATAATAATTGAAGCATTTAATGATTTATATAATATTGATTATAGTGATTGTGTAGTTGATGAAACAATTGATGCAAAAATAAAAGAAATTGAAAATAGATTTTCAAGTATTAAGCAGAGTGATATTAAAAAAGAAATATTAGATAGATTTCATACAAAAGAAGCAATATTAAAATATTTAAAAGGTAATAAACCTAAACAAATAATAGGATTTACTCATGGTGATATGTCTCTTCCTAATATATTTGCTTTAGATAATCATTTTAATGGATTAATTGATGTAGGTAATGCAGGTCTTAGTGATATTTATTTTGATTTAGTTGTATGTGAAATATCAATAGAAAGAAATTATGGTAAAGAATATGTTCAATTATTCTATGATAAAATTGGAATAGAAAAAGATGAATTTAAGAGTGATTATTATAGAATACTATTAAGTCTATAATTTATTATAAAAGGTAAGTAACAAATATTACTTTCCTTTTTTATTTAAATAATGAATATAGTATGCTATAATACAAAATTAATTGAGGGACTTATGGCAAAGAAGAAGAAAAAGAAACAATATAAAAGTACTTATTATTTATCTGGAGTATTGGTAATTGAAAGTATTATTCTATGTGCAATATTAAAAATGGTTCATAATAAAAAAAATAATCACATAAATACTATAAGAAATATTGAACTTAGTAGTGAATATCAAACAGATGAAATTTATTATAAATTAAAAAATGCTCTATATAGTAATCCATATTTAAGTGACAAAGAAAAAGAATACATTGGATCTTACATATGGGTATTTGCAATGAATAAAGATTATATGGATTTAACATATTTTGAGAATTGCTTAAATACTTTAAAAATTAATTATGTTAAAAAAGTTAAACTGGAAAAGAATAACATTATTGATGGGGAATATAATAATGATAATAATACAATTAATTTTTATAATGTTAATAGTATTAGTGAAGTAAGAGATTTTACTTTTACACATGAAATGTTTCATATTATGCAAAAAGTATATTTTAGAGAATTCAATTCATTTTTAGTTGAAAGTATTAATACGATTTATAATGAAGAATATACTAATAGGGAAGAACATTCGATGTATAAAAACTATTATAATTTTACAAAAATGCTAATGGAAATTATAGGAACAGAACCAATAAAAGAATTTCAAGGATATACAATGAGTGCACCTATTATTGATGCTTTAGTAAGTATTTATAATGATGAGAAATATGCTAATGAATTATTATTAAATTTAGATTTGTATAAAGATTTATTTGATAATAATAATGGTAATGAAAAAAAATTAAAAGAATTAAAAAGATTAAAAGAAAGAATAATTGAGCAATTAGGATTCTATTATGAAAAAGAATATAATAGGAAAATGAGTAAAGATTATTTAATGTTATATTATTATGATTTTGATAAGTTCCTCGAAGAATTTTCAAGAAATCAAAACATTAATATTAAAGGGATTAACAATAACTTTAAATATTTTAACCAAGATTCTTATAATAGTTTGGTAGTATATTATGAACAAGAAGTTGTTAGTGTATTTATTAATCCTGGTGAAAGTAAAACAGAAAAAAGAATGATGAAGGATTATGTATGTATAATTGATGATGAAAGTAGATTTATAGAAGATAATTTAGAATTAAAAAAGAAATAATTGATTATTTCTTTTTTATTATCCAATTTTTACCATCAACTATTCTTGAAACTAGCATTGATGAAGCACTATCTCCAACTACATTTAGCATTGTAGCTCCAGGGTCAATAATAGTTGCTATAATTGTTAACATTAATAAACAAGATGCTGGGAAATTGAACATAGATATTATTAATGCTTCTGATATTGTTCCACCACCAATTGGAATTGCTGTTATTAAAAGTGTAGCTAAAAGAGAAACAAGTATTATTTTGCTTGTTGATACATTAGAATTAAATAAATAAACTAAGAACATAATTTTAAATACACTTCCAATAATTGAACCATCTTTGTGAAAATTTGTTCCAAGTGGAATAACAGTATTAGCTATATCATCTTTAACACCTATTTTTTTAGTACAATCTATATTTACAGGAATAGATGCAGCAGATGAACAAGTTGCTAAAGCTGTAATTGTAGATGGAAGAATATTTTTCCAATAAGAAATAAATCCTTTTTTGCCAGAAGAGATAAATGCATAAATAGAATAAACAATAAAATAGAATAATACTGAAACAATAGAATATATTACAAATGTTTTTGTATAGCCTATTGCTATTTCACCACCTAATGTTCCAACTAGACTAGCAAAATAACATCCAAGTCCTATAGGTGCATAATACATTATTATATCAATATATTTTTGTACGACTTTATTAGCACTTTCAAGAATATCTAAAAGTTGTTTTGAATTATCCTTTGAAAGATTAATGCTTAAACCTATAATAATTGAGAATACAATTAACGCAATCATATTATCTCTTGATAATATTTTACTAAAATCATTTGTACTAATGGTGTTAATAACTCTATCTATGTAGTTTACTGTATCATTGTTTGTAGTTTCTTGATTATTTAGTATCATCTTAATGTTATGTTCATCATTTATATTAACTAATCTAAATGATTTTGTTGTAATAATACCTATGAATGCACTTATAAGTGACGTAACAATAAAAATAATAAATGTTGTAAATAATATTTTTCCAATTCTTTTTGGATTTTCCATTTTACCTATAGAAGTAGTTAGTGTTAAAAATATTAAAGGTACAATTATAACTAGTAATAAATTTAAAAACAATTCACCAAAAGGGCTTAAGAAACTTGCTTTTTCTTTAAATATTAATCCAATAATTGTTCCAATTATAATTGAAAATAATAGTATTAATGTTCTTTTATAATTTTTAAGTATTTTCATAATAAAACTCCTTTCTATAAAATATATGTTATTAATATAAAAAAACGACATTTTTTATTTTTTGTGCTATAATTATCTTGTAAATAGTTATGTAAAAATTAGATTGTTTTATTGAATAATTGCTTCTTAAAATATATAGTTAGTATATAAAGAGGTGTAATTATGAATAAAGGAATATCTAATAATGCTATTACTTTAACTAAAGGAGCTAATGCTAAAGTTAGAGATTGGTATTTAAAGAATTTACCTATTAATGAAAGATTATTTATGCCATCTTTAAATAATGTTATATTATCTGTTCCTTACGTTAAAGAAAGTAGTAAGGAAGAGGTAATGAAGTTATGAATACAACATTTATTTTCCAAGATGAGGATAGAGAATATAAGAAAGCAGAGTTAATTGTTGCTTTTAGTGAGAATGATAAAAAATATATTGCATATGAGCTAGAAAGTGAAAAAGACTATCCTTATGATGTTATGCATTTTGCTTTATATGATGAGGTAAATGGAAGAGTGTTTATTCATAAAATAGATCCAAATGATGTAGAGTATATTAAAGGTAGATTGCTTAATTTATTAAAAGGCAACTAGCTTTTTTTTTGCAAAAAAAATGAGTAAAAACTCATTTTATTTTATTCTTATATAATATATCAATATCTACATATCCAGGAACACCAGATACTTTTCCACTACTTGTTGCTTGCCATAACATAAATGGTTTTTCTGTATAGTCGTTGTTATCTGTATAATATGCTAACCATTGATTTTTAAAATTTCTTCCCCATAAACGAGTTAGATAATATGCGCTTGAATAAAGCATTCCTGTATAGCCATATTCTTCTACTGTATCAATAAATGTTTGAGCTGTATTATGTACTCTTGTAAAACTCATTTTATAAGAATTAAATGATCCCCAGTTTTCCCAATCAAATGCAATTGGTAAGTCTAATTCTTCACCATCTAATTGATTTACAATCCATTCTGCATGTTCTTTTGCTTGTTCTTCGTTTTCAGCATAAGAGAAGAAATATAATCCAACTTTTACACCAGCTTTTTTAGCATTTTTGATATTGTTTTTAAATTGTTTGTCCATTTTTATTTCGCCACTATTTGTATGACCAAATCCAATTCTTATTATTGCAAATTCTACACCAGCTTTTTTAGCTTTTTCCCAATTTATTTCATCTTGCCATGAAGATACATCTATACCAATCATTGTTTCTTCATTTTTATATTTTTTAATATATTTACTAATAGGTTTTTTTGTTTTGGTAGATGTAGAAGTTGATGTTGAAGTTGATTTTTCTTTTACTGTTAGTGTAAAACTTATAACAGTTTTATTTCCACTTGAATCAGTTGCTTTATATCTTAATTTATATTTTCCAACTTTATTAACATCATAATCTCCAATTACTTTGCATTTAGGTACATCATCATAATTATCTCCACAAAGGAATAAATCTTTTATTTTAGTTGTTGAACCTTTAGTAATTGTTTTATTTCCACCTAATATAACTGGTGGTGTAGTATCAACTACTTTATATTTAATTGTATAAGTGATTTTGTCTACTTTTACTTTTCTAGTGAAACTACCCAACTTTGTTGTATCAATATGACCTTTAGCAGGAACTTTAATAATACTTTTAATAGCAATTCTTTTATTATATTCAACTGCTCCTATATTATAAGTTCTTATTTTTGATTGTTTAATCTCTGGAACTTCTTCTATAATTTCTTCTTTTTCATCATCCAATTTAACAACTTCATCTTTTTGTTCTTGTTTTAAAATGTTTGATACTAATGGCGTATCGCTTAAGTCTTTAACACCCACTTTATAATTTTGTTTTTCATTTTCATAGAAAAAACAAAAGTATACAAGTGCTATAGATAATACTACTAATAAAAAATAAATAAAAATATTAAATAATTTGTTTCTCATATTATATTTATATCACAAATTTGTAAAAATTTAAAGTAAAATTGTGTAAATATTTGTTTTTTCTATTTAAGTGTCTATATAAAAAATTATATAATTATAATAAGGTGAGGAAATGTAATATGAAGAAAGGATTTGATAATGCTAAGTATGTAAAAATACAAAGCAAAAAAATCAAGGAGAGGTTTGGTTTATTTGATAAATTATATCTTGAAGTAGGTGGAAAACTATTTGATGATTCACATGCTGCAAGGGTTTTACCTGGATTTAAAAGTGATTCAAAAATAAGTATGTTTAAAGAATTAAAAGATGACTTAGAAATTATCTATTGTATTAATGCTAATGATATTGAAAGAAATAAGACAAGGGCAGAGTATGGTATTACATATGATACTGAAATACTAAAATTGATAGATAAGTCTATTAATATGGGATTTAGTGTTAATAGTGTAGTTATTACTTTATATAAAAATCAATTAAGTGTTGATAAATTTATTAAGAAATTGAATAGAAATGGAATTAAAACATATATTCATACATTTACAAAAGGATATCCAACAGATGTAGATACTATTGTAAGTGAAGAAGGGTATGGAGCTAATCCATATGTTGAAACAACAAAACCTTTGATTTTGGTTAATGCACCAGGACCTGGAAGTGGTAAACTAGCAACTTGTTTATCACAGGTTTATCATGAGCATAAACGTGGTGTTAATGCTGGATATGCAAAGTTTGAAACATTTCCTGTATGGAATTTACCACTAAAGCATCCTGTTAATATTGCATATGAAGCAGCAACTGCTGATTTAAAAGATGTTAATATGATTGATCCATTCCACCTTGAAGCATATGGCGCAACTGCAATTAATTATAATAGAGATATTGAAATGTTTCCTGTCTTAAGAAGTATACTTAGAAAAGCTACTGGAAAAGATATTTATAAAAGCCCAACTGATATGGGCGTTAATATGATTGGTTTTTGTATTACTGATAATGATGTAGTAGAAGAAGCTAGTAAAAAAGAAGTAGTAAGAAGATATTATAATGAACAAAATAGTTATAAATTAGGTCTTAGTGATCAAGATAATGTTGAAAAAGTAAAACTATTAATGAATGAGCTAAATATTGATGAATCATATTTAGATGTTATTAAACCAGCATTAGATAAAAAGAAAGAAAAAAATTCTCCAGTTATTGCTCTTAAGATTAATAAAAAAATAATAACTGGTAAACAAACAGATATATTAACACCAGCATGTAGTGTAATATTAAATGCAATTAAATATTTAAGTAAACTTCCTGATGATATAAAATTATTATCACCTAAAGTGTTAGAACCAATGCTTGCTTTAAAGAAAGACTTATATAATGGAGATAGATTAACTCTTCCAGAAGTATTAACAGCACTTAGTATTTGTTCTGCTACAAATTCTATGACTGAAAAAGCATTATCATGTTTATCTAAATTAAAAGATTGTGAAGCACATGCAACATACATAGTTGATAATGGAGATAAAAAAACATTAAAAGGTTTAAAAATAAATCTTACTTGTGAAAGTGAATACTTGCAAAATGAAAGTTATTTTGAATAAAAAAATAGAATCATTTGATTCTATTTTATTTTGTTTTTGTAATTGTTAATTTTAATTGTAACATTGTTATAAATTATTTTTACATCTTTTACATAACTTGGAATACTATAATATATATATCCTTTATATGTTGTTTTTTCTGTTGCTAATATATCAAGTGTTTTTGTTGAAACAGTTCCTACTTTTGCTGTTTGTTCATCCCCCTCATTATCAATATAAACTAGTTTAATATCATTTAATCTTTTCCAATCATCTGTTTTATTTTTAAAGTTTATATGGAATCCATAATAAGTTTTTTTACTGAAATTTTTTTCAGTATATTTTATTATTTTATCAACTGTAATATTGAACTTTTCTGTATTAGCAGTTTTATTAAATGATACTACAATTTTTTCTTCTTCATTATTTTTTAAATTATCAAGTATATCTTGTAAATTATCATTATTGTCATCATTAGTATTAATAATATTTAAATCATTACGAGCACTATTATTTTCTGTTTGTTTAAATATTGAATAAATAATTGTTGAAACAATAGCTATTGCAAATAAAGCTATAAATATTGCCATAACTGCTGATGCAGCTGTTATTTTTTTAGTGGTTTTATAGACATCTTTTTTAATTTCATTATTAATTTTTTTAGATTCTAAATCTAAATCATCTTGTTTCTTTTTATAATCTAAGTATTCCTTATATTGTTTATTATTCTTATATGGAGCACCACAATTAGGACATTTAATATCGCTTTCTACATTTATTAATGCACCACAATGTTCACAATTAATATTTTTCATAATTCACCTCATATATATTGTAATACATTTTATGGTTGAGTTATAGACTTTTTTAAATAAATTTAGTAAAATTTATAATAGGAGAATGATAAATGAAAAAGAGAATTATTCTTAATGATCAAGGTTTATATGTAGATTGTATTCTTGAAAATGACAGAATCTCTTTTGAGTTTGAAAAAGGATTAGAATCTTTAAATGATAAAGTTAAATTATACAAAGATGGAGATATAACATATGCTTTATTGGGTCTTAAAAGATTTATTAGAATACATAAAGATAAAATTAGTAAAGTTATGAATATTACTACTACTGAAATAAGAATACTATGTGCTATTGCTAATAGAATAGATAATTTAACTTTTAATAAAGAAAGTAACAAATCATTAGTTGGTGAATTTTATAATATTATTAAGGAATTATATTCACTTCCTAAAGGATGGAATGATGTACAAAAACATCACTCTGAATTACATACTCATTTTACTGAAATATTAAATGCAGAAGAATTTGTTAATTTTGTTAATAAGTATAATATTACTTATCCTATTAATAAAAATGGAATGCTTGATTTTAATAGTAATACTTTTTTAACTTATGATGAAATAGTAAAATTGGGTTATAAAGATAATATAATTAATGCTTTGAGATTAGATATAACAAAGCAATCTTCTTTTGATGATTTAACACATGTTGTTAATAATAATAGAAGAGAATTATTAAAAAGAATTGTTAGGAATAACAGTTCTTCAATAATCAAGAATCATGAAAATGAAGAGTACCAAGAGCTAGAAAATAATATTAAAGAATTACTTAGTGCAATAGATGAAATTGATTCAAGTAATTTAAGTAAAAAAGAAAAAGATAAAAATAGAAAGAAAATTAATGTTCTTCTAAATAAAAGAAGAGCTAGAAGAGATAATATTTTAAAAGATATTTTATATGATGATTTATTAGTTAGTTCTATTTCTAAATTAAAAAAAGAAAAAATTGAATATACAGAAATTAGTTTTTCAAATGTTAATAGACTTAAATATTTAAGTGAAATGCATAAACATGATGATAGTTTTAATATGTTACTAAGTATTAGAAGAGAAGATGATATTAGTAGATTTCAAAAATCTAGTGAAGAGTTAGAGAGTTTATTAAGTACTAGTAAAGTAATTGGTGTAGATATAATGGGTCATGAAAATGAACTTGCTTCTAATGAACTAGAAAATTTTAAAAGTAAAATAATGTGGTTACTTCCAGTACTTCATATACATCCAAATAGTTTACTAAGAATTCATGCTTCTGAATTTAAGGATACCCAAGATAATTTGCTTCAAACTCTTAGAATAATAGATGAAGTATCTATGGAATTAAATGATGCATGTTCAGATCTTTTTGGACGTGAATGGGGAATAATTCCTCCTCCTAGAATCAGAATAGGTCATGGGGTTAATATTAATAAAAATCGTGAACTAATAAGATTAATAAAAAAATATGATGTTGTTGTTGAAATAAATGCTTCTTCAAATTATGCATTAGGTAATATTGATTCAATTGATGAAATACCTCTAGGTTTTTATAAAGAAAATAATATTAAATATGTTATTTCTACTGATGGTGGAGGAGTGTATTCAACATCAATACATCAAGAAGAAAATTTGCTTAAAGAAAAAGAAGATGAAGAATCTTCTAAGAAAAATGAACATGAGCAAATTGATTTAGGTAGAAAAGGTACTGGTCATGTAAATGATAATGATAGAAGTTTATTTGAAAAATTAAAGCCAGTTATAAAAGAAAAAGCTAAACGTAAAGACTATAATAGTTTTATAGAAGCATTAGACGATGAAGATGCTATAAGAAATGGTAAATCGCCACAAGAATTTGTATTATTTGAAATACAAAATTTATCTAGTTATATTATGGATTTAGATCCAAATTATGATTCTAATTATTATAGAAAAATGATAGATATAATATTAGATTTAAATAATAATAATTCTGAAACAGCAAAAATATTTTTATTCTTATTAGAACGTGAATTATTTAGTGAAAGAGAAACTTCTTTTAAAACATTGCATTATTTAAGTAAAATTAGTAATATTGATAGAGATAATAAAAATAAATATGATAAAGATATGGAACTTAATATAATTAAAAATAATGAATTGAAATTTTTAGAATTATTTAATATGGTAAAAGAGATATATTCATATAAGAAAAAAGAAATAACAGATTATAATGATGAGGTAAAAAGGAGATAAAAAATGAATAAAAAGAGGATATTTATTATTGGGCATAAGAATCCAGATACAGACTCAGTTTGTTCTGCTATTGGGCTTTCTTATTTAAAAAATAAATTAGGATATAATACTATTCCCTGTATTTTAGGTGGTATTAATTCTGAAACTAAATATGCACTAGATTATTTTAAATTTAAATTACCTCTTCATTTAAATGATGTTAAATTACAAATAAGAGATGTAAATTATCATAAGAATAATTATATTGATAAAAATTCTACTTTGAAATATGCACTTGATTACATGAATAAATATTCATTAACTGGTATTCCTGTAGTTGAAGAAAAAAATAAATATTTTGGATTAATAACATTAAAAGAAATAGCAGGAGAAGTAATTAATGGTAATTTTCATAAAATAGATACATCTTATGGAAATATAATTGATATATTAAATGGAAATAAAGTATTAAAATATGACAAAGAAATAAAGGGGACTTTAATAACAAATAACAATACTAATAACAAGACAAATAATTTGATATTAATAAGTAATAATAATGATATTGTTATAAATTCTAAAGTTAAATTAATAATATTTGTATCTAATCAAAATATATCTAACTCATTATTAAATAAATTAAGAAAAAATAAAATTAATGCTATTAGAACTTCTTATGATTATTATGAGGTTTCTAAATTATTAACATTATCAAATTATGTAAAAAACTTTGTAATAAATAAAAATGATTCTATTACTTTTAATGAGATAGATTATTTATCTGATTATTATGATAGAAGCAAACAATATAATCATACAAATTATCCAATTATAAATTCTAAACGTGAATGTAAGGGTGTACTTAGTGTTACAGATACAAATAATGTTGAAAGAAAACAGGTAATACTTGTAGATCATAATAATATTTCTCAAAGTGTTGAAGGTCTTGAGGAAGCAGATATTATTGAAGTATTTGATCATCACAATATTGGTGATATAGTTACTAAAAAGCCAATAAATTTTAGAAATACTAATTGCGGTTGTACTGCAACTATGATATATGAAATGTATAATGAAAATTTAGTAGAAGTACCAAAAAATATAGCAGGTATTCTTGCATCTGCTATTATATCAGATACACTTTTATTAACTAGTCCAACATCTACTTTAAAAGATAGAGAAGCTCTAGAACGTCTATCAATAATTGCTGGTATTAATTATAAAGATTATGGTATGAAGATGCTAAAGAAAGGTATGAATATTTCTAATTTTTCTATTGAACAAATGATGAATAAAGACTTTAAAACATATAAGATAGATGATAAATTAATTGGAATTGCTCAATTATTAATATTAGATTTTAAATCAATTAAAAATAGAAGTAATGAAATAATAGATTATATTAATACATTATCTAAAAAAGAAGGATTTAAAGTATTAACATTATTTTTAACAGATGTATTTGGTAATGAATCATATTGTTTCTATAATAAGGATGCAGAAGAGATTATAAAAAATGCATTTCATTTAACTAAAATAAATGAAGGAATAAAGTTAAATGGAATACTTTCAAGGAAGGCACAGATTCTTCCATATATAATGGATATTTTAGATTAAGGAGAAGAGAAGTATTATGAAAAAAAGTTTTATTATTATTCTTATTGTTATATCTTTGTTATTTATTAGTGCATGTGATAAAACACCTAGTATGGATAGTTATGAATTTGAAATTAATTCAAAAGTTAAATTTTATGATTTAATGCAAGATACTGATAAGATAACTGTTCTTGATGGTAGTGAATTAATAGATACAAGTACTTTAGGTGAAAGAAAAGTTGTAGTAAAATATTTAGTTAATGACGAACCTAAATATAAAACAGTAAAAGTAAATATTGTTGATACTATATCTCCAGTTATTAGTTATACTAAGAAGTTGACAACAACTAAAGGAAAAAAAGTTAATTTATTAAAAGATGTTAAAGTGACTGATAATTCAAAAGAAAAGATAAAAGCATCTATTATAGGAGATTACAATTTTAATAAAGTTGGAACTTATAAGTTATAATATTATGCTGTAGATTCAAGTGGTAATAGTACAACTAAAAGCTTTACTTTAGTAGTTAAAAATGTAACTATAAAAACGAGTGGATTTTATGTATATAAAGGAAAAGATGCATACGAAGAAATTAAATTTAAAAGTAATAAAAAAGTGGAAGAATGGTATAATTTTTGTCCAGGTACTGGGTGCGGTGCTTATATAGAATATGGTACATATAGTATAAAGGATAATGTTATAACTGTTAAAATGACTTCATATGGTGATGAAACTGGTGGAGGCAAACTAAAAAAAGCTTTTTCATTTAAATGTACTATAAAAACAGCTAAAAAAATAGTTTGTGGTAAAGCTACATATAATTGGTACAGTAGCTTGCAATAAAAAAGTGATTGTAAAATCACTTTTCTTTTGTATCAAAATCCATTAATATTTCATGCATTATTTCTTCTTTGTTACCTACATCTAATTCTTCTATTCTATCAACTCTACATTTTTCACAAGTAATTATAGCATCCATTTTAGAAAGAGCTTCATCTAAATTATCATTAACAACAACATAATTATATTTAGAAACTTCATTTATTTCTTTATATGCAGTTTTAAATCGTTCTATTACTTGTTCTTTTGTTTCTGTTTTTCTAGCAACAAGTCTATTTTTTAGAATTTGCATAGATGGTGGCATAATAAATATAAATATTGCATCTTTTCTTTTTTCATTTACTTTTCTAGCACCTTCTATATCAATTTCTAAAATAACATCAATTCCGTTATTTAATTTTTTATTAACAAAATCTTCTGGAGTTCCATAATATGTATCAGCATATACATTAGCATATTCTAAATATTTATTATTTTTAATATTATTTTGGAATTCTTCATTTGTGATAAAGTTATAATCTACTCCATCTTTTTCTTCCCCTCTTATTTTTCTTGTTGTGTCAGATATAGACATTACTATATTTTTTCTTTTACTTATTAATAATTGGTCTAATGTTGATTTGCCACTTCCACTTGGACCACTCACAACAATTAATAATCCTTGATTTTTCGTTTTTATCATATTTATACCTCTCTAATAAAATTATACAAGTATAATTATTAAAAATCTATACATAATATATATGGGTGAAATAAAATGGATGAAAATGTTGAATTAATGTTGCATATTTCTAAAACAGCAGATATGGGAGTACATAGTACTAAGAGTTTACTTGATAATTTAAAAAACAAAGATAATAAAATAAAAGAATTATTGGAAGATCAACTTCAAACGTATGAGTACTATTATAAAGTATCTGAAGAGTATTTAAGTAAATTAGATATTGAACCTGAAAAAGAAGGCATGCTAACTAAAATGGGTAGTGAAATGGGTATTATGATGGAAACTATTAAAGATAATAGTGACTCAGCTATTGCTAGTATGTTAATAGAAGGATTTACTATGGGAAGTGTTGAACTTGAAGGACTTCTTAGTAGATATAAGAAAAAAGCTAATAGAGATGTATTAAAGTTTGTAAAAGATTTTAAAAAGTTTCATGAAAAATCTATTCAAGATTTAAAGACATTTATTTAATAATTGTCTTTTTTATTTGCATTATGATATAATAATCTTAACATAGAGGTGTGTATGTTATGAAGAGAATGAAGAGGTTTTTATTATTATCGATAATTGTGCTTTTATTGAATGGTTGTGTGAAAAATAATGTGACCATGAGAATAAATAATGATAAAAGTATGAATTTAGAGGTATCAATATTGGTTAAGGAAGAATATAAAGATACACTTACTGGTAGCTTTAAACCAAGTGATTTAGAGAATAATGGTTTTAAAGTCTCAACAACTAATAAAGATGATTATAGTGGATACAAAATAACTAAAAGTTTTAAAAATATTGATGAATTATCTAAATCTAATAATGAAACTTCAGATATTTCTAATATTTTAGAAAGTAGTTTTGATTATTCTAAATTATTTACAAGAGAATCAGGCTTTTTCAAAGATACATATTCCGCTAAATATATATTTTCTTTAGATAAATATCAATATGCATCAAATGAAACTACAGATGCAACAAATGAGATGGAATTGAAATTTGAGGTATCATTACCAAGAGTACCAAATGATAATAATGCTACTGAAAAGAGTAGTGATTCTAAATATTTATCATGGAAAATATCTAATACTGCAACTTCAGATATAAGATTTAGTTTTGATATATATAATATGAAAAATATAATAATTGTTGCTGGTAGTGGAATTGGATTAATAGTACTTATTGTTGTTATTTTAATTATTAAAAAGAAAAAAAGATCAAAAGCAGCACTTATATATAAAGAATATGATCCTAGTATTGAAAATAAATTAAATAAAAACGAAATAATAAAAGAAGAACCTGTAACAAATCAAATTGTAGAGGAGAATAAAATAGTAGAAGTTAGTAATACAAATGTTCAAAATGTTTCTATAGCTCCAACAGTTACTCCTACTAACGTACAACAACCTGCAAGCGTGCAAAATTTACAACCTCAACCACAAGTTGCAGTGCCACAGACTCCTTCTCAAGCAACAGTTTCACCCGCTCCTACTAATTCTGGAGTAATAAATATGGCAAATTCAAATAATGGAATGCAAACTTTATCATCTTTAGAATTTGAAATTCCAGAGGATGAACTAATTAAAAGACAGCAAGAAGAGAAAAAGGAAGATAAATTCGAAGTAAAACCAAATACTTTTAATTATAATAGAAGACCAGATTTTGTAAAACATGAAGAACCAAATAAGTTTATTCTTGATAATACAAATGATCTTACTAATGAAATAGAAAAAACTAAAGCAAAAGTTGAAACTATAAAAACACCTGAAATTGTTACACCAGATTATGTAGATATTGAAATAAAAGAAGCAACTGTAGAACCACCATCAGCTAAACCTATTAGTGCTGAAATAGATGTTCCAAATGCAGTAGCATTAAGTGATATGAAAGAAATTAAATAATTACTTCAATTAGAAGTAATTATTTTTTTTATGTGATATAATACATTTATGGATATAAGTTGTTTTGATAATAAAATTTTGATTATTAAAGATAATGCTAAAGATAGTTTATTAAAATTAATAAGTAATAAATTATTTAATATTAAAATAATTACTTTGTCTGAATTAAAGAAGAAGTATTTTTTTGATTATGACAAAGAAACAATATATTATATCTGTAATAAATATAATGTTATTCCAGCAATAGCAAGAATCTATCTAGAAAACTTATATTATTTAGATGATATTAAAGATGATAAAGTAAAGTTTCTTTGTGAATTAAAAAGTGATTTAGAGAGTAATAATTTATTAATTAAGAATGAATTATTTAGAGTCTTTATAGAAAAAAGTGATGTTGTTTTATTTGATTTAGAATATATAGATAAATTCTATAATAGAATATTTGATAATATTAAAAGTATTAGTAGATATGAATTGAAAGAATATAATGATAAGAAAAAACTAGTAGTATGTAATAATAGAAGTGAAGAAATAGCATATGTAGCTAGCGAGATTTGCTCATTAATTAAGTCTGGAGTAGATATTAATGATATTAAACTTGCTAATGTTAGTAGTGAATATGATTACCTTATAAAAACTATTTTTAAAATGTTTAATATAAATATTAATTTAAAAAGTAGTGAATCTATTAAGGGTACTAGAATAGTAAAAGTATTTAAAGAGAATTATGATAAAGGTATAAATGAATCACTTGATGAAGTAAAAAATATTATAAGAAGTAAAGAAGATAATGAAGTATATAAGCAAATTATAAATATTATTAATTCATATAGCTTTATTAGTGATTATTCATTAGTTAAAAATTATATCTTTGATGACATAGATAATACAAAAATAAAAGCTGTTAAATATAAGAATGCAATTAGTGTTGTTGATATTGAAAGTGAAATTATTTATGATAATGAATATGTATTTTTGATTAATTATACTGAAAAAAGTCTTCCTCATAATCATAAAGATGAAGATTATTTGAGTGATAAAACAAAATCACAACTTAATTTAAGTATGTCTTATGAATTAAATAATAATAGTTTAATGAGTTTAATTAGTGCTATTAAAAGAATAAAAAATATAGTTATTACTTTTCCAAGTCATGATATTAAAGATGAATTATATATATCATCATCTTATAATCCAGATATTTTTGAAAAAGAAAATTCTAATATAAGTTTTGAACATTCAAATTTATTTAATAAACTTAAATTTGTTAGTATGCTTGATGAAAATAAGAAATATGGAACTGTAAGTGAAGAATTATTGACTCTAAATAATCATTATAAAAATTTTAATTATCTTTTATATGATAATAAGTATAAAAGAATCGATCATAGAAAATTATATGATTATTTTGGAAAAGAATTAACACTTTCATATAGTAGTTTAAATAAGTATAATGGTTGTTCTTTTAGATATTATTTAGATTATGTTTTAAAAATAAACAAATATGAAGATTCTTTTGAGGCAACTATAGGTAATATTTTTCATGCAGTATTGTCAGAATGTTTTAATGATTCTTTTGATTTTGAAAAGTCATATAATGATAAAATTAATAATTCCAAATATGAATTTAGTAATGCTGATAAGTTCTTTTTAGGAAAATTAAAAGCAGATTTACAATTAATTATTGAAACCATTAAAAATCAATTGAAATACACACAATTTGATAAATTCATGTATGAAAAAAAGATAAAAATTAAAGTAAATGAAGAATTAAATATTACTTTTGAAGGGTATATTGACAAGTTAATGTATAAAGAATTTGATGACTATACAGTAGTTGTAATAGTTGATTATAAAACTGGTGATCCAAAACTATCTTTGAATAATATTGTATATGGTCTTGATATGCAACTTCCAATTTATGTGTATTTAGTTAAAAATTCAAATATTATTAATAATGTTAAAATAGGCGGATTATATCTTCAAAAAATACTTGGTAAAGCAAAGACTACTGAAGATAAAATAAAAGATTTAAAATTACTTGGGTATACAAATAGTGATACTAATGTTTTAGAATGCGTTGATTCATCATATAAAGATTCTAAAATTATATATGGTTTAAAAGTAAAAAATGATGGTGATTTTAATGCAAATAGTAAAATGCTAAGTGATGATAATATCGATTATTTATGTGATTTAGTTAATGATAAAATTAATGAATCAAGTAGGAAAATATTAAATGCAGAATTTGATATTAATCCAAAAATGATTAATAAAGAAAATAAAGGATGTATGTATTGTAAATATATTGATATTTGTTATATGAAAAATGAAGATATTGTTAATCTACAATCGCCAAGTAAATTATTTGGAGGTGAAGATGATGAATAAATGGACACCTGAACAAGAAGAAGCTATTTATAAAAGTGGATCTAATATTATAGTATCTGCTGGTGCTGGTAGTGGTAAAACTGCTGTATTATCAGAAAGAGTAATAAATAAGCTAAATGAAGGTATTCATATTAATGAATTACTAATACTAACATTTACAAATGCAGCAGCTAATGAAATGAAAGATAGAATTAGAAAAAAAATATCAAAAGATAATAATCTTAAAAAAGAACTCGAATTATTAACATCTTCATATATTACTACATTTGATTCTTTTGCTTTATCAGTATTAAGAAAATATCACTATATACTTAATATTTCAAATGATATATCTATTAGTGATGAATCAATAGTAAGATTAGAAGAAGAAAGAATAATAGATAGTATATTTGATGAATTATATGTTAGTAAAGATGAATCATTCTTGAATTTAATTAGTAACTATTGCAATAAGAATGATAAGAAATTGCGTGATAATATTTTAAGAATAGCAAGAAAAATCAATTCAAATATTAATAGTTTAGAATATATTGATAAAATTAAAAATGAGTTTTTTACTTCTGATTATATAGATAAAATAATTGATGAATATAATAGATTTATAAAAGATAAAAAAAGAGTAATAAAACTAGAAATAGATAATTTAAGTTATTATTTTGATAGCCAGTTTGTTTTAAAAATGGAAAATGCATGTAAAGAATTGCTTGATTCAAATACTAATGATTTGCATTTATTTAGTGCTGTTAAGCTTCCTAATGTTCCAAGTAGAAGTAGTGAAGAAGCAAAAAGTGCAAAAAATAATATTAAATTATTAATTGATAAATTATTAAATTATTCTAAATATGGTGATTATGAACAAATAAAATCATCTATTATGGGTTGCAAAGATAATATTTATTCAATACTAAATATAGTAGAAAAATATATTGAATTATTAAATCAATATAAAAAAGAAAACAATATATATACATTTAATGATGTTGCATATTTATCTATTAAAATATTAAAAGAAAATAAGAGTATTAGAGAAGAAATAAAAAATTCTTTTAAAGAAATAATGATAGATGAATATCAAGATACTAATGATGTTCAAGATACATTTATCAATTTGATTAGTAATAATAATGTATATATGGTTGGTGATATAAAACAATCAATATATAAATTTAGAGGATCTAATCCAAATATATTTAAGGATAAATATGAAAACTATTCTAATAATAATGGCGGTATTAAAATTGATTTAGTTAAAAACTTTAGAAGTAGAGATGAAGTAGTTAATAATATTAATTCTATATTTGATTTACTTATGGATAATACTTTTGGGGGAGCAAATTATAAATTAAGTCATAGAATGGTATTTGGAAATAAAGACTATGAGTTAAATAAAATAGATAATTTTAAATACAACATAGATATATTTGAATATGAAAATGATAGTAAAGATTATACTAATACAGAAATAGAAATATTTAAAATAGCTAATGATATAAAAGAAAAAATGACATCTCATATAAAAGTATATGATAAAGATTTAAAGACTCTTAGGGATATTACTTATAATGATTTTGTTATTATTCTTGATAGAAGTGCATATTTTACTGATTATAAAAAAGTATTTGAATATATGGGTATACCACTAACTATTTTAAAAGATGAAGTATTAAATGCTAATAGTGATGTACTATTAATTAAAAACATTATAGATTTTGTAATAAGAATTAATAATAATGATTTTGATATTGATTTTAAATATGATTTTGTTAGTATAGCTAGAAGTTTTTTATATGAATATTCTGACAATGAAATATTTGATATATTTACGAGTGGTTCATTTAAAGAAACAAGCATTTATAAAGATTTAAGTACGATAGATAATATTAATAGTATGACTTCTTCAGATATACTTGAAAGAGTTTTAGAAGTAACTAAATTTTATGATAAAATAAATAAAATTGGTGAATATGAAGAAGTAAATGTAAGATTAAATAACATATATAATATTGCTTCTAGTATTAATAGTTTAGGATATGATATTAATGATTTTATATTATATTTAGATAATATTATTAATAAAGGTATAGAAATTAAATATAGTGCTTATAATAGTAGTAGTGATTCGGTTAAAATAATGACTATTCACAAATCTAAAGGACTTGAATTCCCAATATGTTATTTTGCAGATATTGATCATGATTTTAATACTCGAGAATTAAAAGATGAATTTATTGTATCAAATAACTATGGATTAATTGTTCCTTATGAAAATGAAAATAGTATTATAAAAGAATTATATAAACGAGAATTCTTAAATGAAGAAATAAGTGAAAAATTAAGATTATTCTATGTAGCGTTAACTAGAGCTCGTGAAAAAATAATAATAGTTCTTCCTTATAAAGACACAAAAAAATTAGAGAAGAATGAAAATGGTGTTATTGATGAAATAAGAAGACAAAATATTAAAAGCATTTCTGATTTTATTTACTATATTAAAGATTATTTAATAGATTACTTTAGTAGTGTTGATATTAATAAGTTAGGATTGTCAAAACAATATTTATTTAAGAAAAAAATAGACAGTAAATTTGATGAGTATAATAAGGATTTGATAGTAAATGAGATTACTAGTAGTAGTGAAGTAATTGATAATACACATTTTTCAAAAGAAACATCATTTATCATTAGTAAGAATGAATATGATGTAATGAAATATGGTACTAAAGTACATGAAATATTAGAGTATTTAGATTTTAAAAATATTAATTTAGATTCTATAAAAGATAAATTTATTGTTAGTAAAATAAAATCTCTAATTAATAATGAAATATTTAAAAATATAAAAGATGCAAAGATTTATAAAGAATATGAATTTAATTATATAAAAGACAATATTGAATATAATGGTATTATTGACTTATTGCTTGAATATGATAATTATATAGATATTGTTGATTATAAATTAAAAGATATTAATGATGAAAGATATATTAATCAATTAAATGGATATAAAAATTATATTGAAAGTATTTCTGATAAAAAAGTAAATCTATATTTATATTCAATAATGGATGAAAAAATAAAATCAATTGATTAAAAAGGAATTGTTTTCAATTCTTTTTTATATATGGTAGAATATTCTAAGAGGTAATATTATGAAAATAATTGTTGTTGGAATTGGAAAACTTGGTGATTACTTATCTAAAAGTTTAGTACGTGATTTAAACGATGTTACTTTGGTTGATGTAGATTTTGAGGGTAGTAGAACTCTTATAAATAATGAAGATGTTAATTATGTTACAGGCAATGGACTTAGTGCTGATATTTTAATAGAAGCTGGAGTTAAAAAATGTGACTTATTAATATCTGTTATGGATAGTGATGAAAAGAATATTATTTGTTCTCTTCTTGCAAAAAAATTAGGAGCAAAAAATACAATTGCTAGAATTCGCGATAAAGATAATAATAATTCAGTCTATTTACTAAAAAAAGAAATTGGTATTTCATATATAGTAAATCCTGAGTATTTGACCGCTTTAAATATTGCAAAAGTATTAAGTATTCCTAGTGCTTTAGAAGCAACTACTTTTTTAAGAGGAAGACTTCAAATGATTTCTTTAAAGATTAAAGAAGATAGTGTTTTAAATGGAATAACAATTAATAGTTTAATCAAAAAATGTAATTCAGAAATAATTATATGTGCTGTTTTAAGAGACGGAGTAACCACTATTCCAAAAGGTAGTTTTAAATTAAAAGTAAATGATAAAATAAATGTTGTTGGAACAATTAAAGATATAAAGATTTTTTTAGAGTATGCTGATTTAATCAGTGAACCAACTAAAAAAGTAATTATAGCTGGTGGAGGAACAACAAGTTTTTATCTTGCAAAATTTTTGCTTGATATGAATATGAAAGTTAAAATAATAGAAATAAATCAAGATAGATGTAAACAATTAAGTGAATCATTAGATAAAGCATTAATAATTAATGCTGATATTTCAAATCAAAATGTTTTATATGAAGAAGGTATAGAGGAAACTGATGCTTTTATTTCTCTTACAAGTATTGACGAAGAAAATATTGTTTATTCTATGTTTGCATCATTAAAGAAAGTTCCTCGTATTATAACTAAGGTTAATCATATTGATTTGGATGGTGTTATTGAGGCTTCTAATATTGATACTGTAATAACACCTCATAGAATAGCTACTGATAGTATTGTTAAATTTGTAAGAGCTCTTAAGAATAGTAAAAAGAGTAGTTGTGAAGCATTATATACTTTTGATGATGATAGTTTTGAAATACAAGAATTTAGTATAAAAGATGATTTTAAGGAACTAGATACTAAAATAAAAGATATGCATTTAAAAGAAAGTGTTTTAATTATAGCAATTCAAAGAGGAAGGAATATTATAATTCCTAATGGTAATACTGTTATAAAGGAAAATGATACTATAGTTTTAATAGATAATAGTGATCAATTAAAGAATATAAATGATATATTGGAGTAAAAAGTGAAAAACAAAATAGTATATAAATATGTTGGTAAAGTATTAATTACTTTTTCTATTTTAATGGTTTTGCCTATTATAGTATGTTTAGTATATAAAGAAAATATTTCTTACTTTTTATATCCTGCTATAATGTGTTTTTTGACAGGCTTATTATTAAGTAGAATTAAAGTTGAAAAAAAATATATATATGCAAAAGATGGTTTTATAATAGTATCTTTATCATGGATACTAATATCTCTTTTTGGATCTATTCCTTTATCACTAAGTAAATCTACTGATGTGGTTAGTTCAATATTTGAAGCAATATCCGCTCTTACTACAACAGGAAGTACTGTTTTTGAAGATGTTGAAAGTCTTGCTCATTCAATACTATTTTGGAGAAGTTATATGCATTTTATTGGTGGTATGGGTATTATTACTTTTGTAATGGCTATAGTTCCTCTCTCTAAAAATGATAAATCCATGCATTTACTTAATGCTGAAATGCCTGGTAATAATAGTGAAAAAATAGTAGCAAGTACAAAAAAGATGTTATTATATTTATACTGCATTTATTTTGGACTTACAATAAGCGAGATAATATTACTTGGACTTGGTGGAGTTAAATTTTTTGATAGCTTATTAATTAGTATGTCTACAACTAGTACTGGTGGTCTTACATTTATGAATAATAGTTTAGCAACACTATCTTCCTATTCTAAATTAATTGTAGCAATATTTATGTTTTTGAGTGGTGTTAACTTTAATATATATTTTTTATTAATTATTAAAAAGTTTAAAAATGCATTTAAGAGTGAAGAATTTAAAGTATATGTTGTTATGGCAATAATATCAGTTTTCTTTGTATTTATTAATACATATAAGTTATATAATTCTTTCTTAAGTGGTGCTTTAAATTCATTATTTCATACATTATCTATAATGACTAGTACAGGTTTTTCTATAAGTAACATTAATGTTTATCCATCATCTTGTAGAGTACTATTATTATTCTTAATGTTAGTTAGTGCATGTGGGGGTAGTACTTGTGGAGGATTTAAAATATCAAGATTAATTCTTATGTTTAAAACTATAAAAAGAGATATATTAAAAATAATACATCCTAATAGTATTCATGTAATAAAAGTTGATAATAAGAGCGTTAGTGATGAAGTGATAAATAGTAATAATACATTTTTATTTTTATATGCAACTTTAATTGTTATTATTATGTTTATAGTTAGTTTGAATGGTTTTAATTTTGATGTTACTTTAAATTCAGTATTTAGTACTTTTGCTAATACTGGATTATGTTTTAATATATATAATTATGCAGATTTTAGTAGTTTATCTAAAATAGCGCTTTCTATTGGGATGTTGCTTGGAAGACTTGAAATTTTCCCATTAATAGTTTTATTTAGTGATTTAAGAAAATAAATTATGATATAATTAGTAAGAGAGTGAAATATGGATATTTATGATTATGTAAGAAAATATGGAGATTTAACTTTTGAAGAAAAAGAGTTTAATGATATAGATAATCTTGTTTTTTCTATGCTTGCATATTTAAATTATACTGATACAAGTATTAATATTAAAAATCATACTATTGAATATATAGCACATGAATATTTTAAATTAAATAAATATTCAGATGTTAGAAGACTTGGTATTGCACAGAGAGATGCATATAAAATGCTTAGCGAAGTAGTTAAAACAAAAAGATATAAAGATTTAATTATTCATGATTATATTTATAATGTTAATATAAATAAACAGTTTAGTGCTATGATGTTTAAAATAAATGATAAGCTTGAATATATTAGTTTTGAAGGAACAGATGAAGTTATTAGTGGGTGGAAAGAAGATTTATATTTATCCTGTGTTTTTCCAATTCCTTCTCAAAGAGATGCAATTAATTATGCAAATAAACATATTAAAATGTTTGGACCAAATGTAATAATAGGAGGACATTCTAAGGGTGGAAATTTAGCACTTGT
>JAEEGL010016273.1_pt1 | contig 34994 bp, 28 predicted proteins | sample 9134231 | NCBI WGS metagenome assembly JAEEGL01 (sample SAMN16246548, study PRJNA631951) | gut metagenome | biome: gut microbiome; feature: rumen; material: fiber-attached | host: Bos | place: Iran: Karaj | collected 2018-10 | reverse complement strand
GTAGAGGTCGATGTCGAGGGCGTTGTGGTGCGTCACGAAGGGACGGGCGGCGGCGCCGCCGGGAATCGACTGCAGCACCGGGGTGTCCACCTCGAGGTAGCCCTGCTCGTTGAAGTACTGGCGCATGGCGTTCACAATCTGAGTCCTTTGCACGAAGGTCTCTCTAACCTGCGGGTTGACAATGAGGTCGACGTAGCGCTGGCGGTAGCGCAGCTCAGGGTCGCTGAAGGCGTCGTACACCACGCCGTCTTTCTCCTTGACGATGGGCAGCGGGCGCAGGCTCTTACTGAGCACCTTGAGGCTCTTCACATGGATACTGGTCTCGCCCATCTGGGTGACAAACACATAGCCCGTCACGCCGATAATGTCGCCGATGTCGAGCAGACGTTTGAAGACGGTATTGTAGAGAGTCTTGTCCTCGCCGGGGCAAATCTCGTCGCGCTTGATATAGAGCTGGATGCGACCATAGCTGTCCTGCAGCTCCACGAAGGAGGCGGCACCCATGATGCGGCGGCTCATGATGCGGCCGGCAATGCTCACGTTCTGGAAAAGAGTGTTGTCCTGCGGAAATTTCTCCAAAATTTCGGCACTCTTGACGTTCACCTCATAGAGGGCGGCGGGATAAGGGTTGACACCCAGATTCTTCAACTCTGCCAGCGAATTGCGGCGTATCTGTTCTTGCTCAGTAAGTTCTGCCATAATATCTTAACGTATTTTTTGTATTCTAAAATAAAAAGCAAAGATACGAAAAAGGAATGAACTTGCAAAAAAAATATTTTAAACCACAGGAAAAGACATACCTCTATTTTGAACTGTAACGCTGTTACGCTGTTACGCTCCCCTCTCCGTGTCAACTCCGTACCAACACCGTATCAACTCTCACTCCGTATCTGTTAATTTTAACTTAAAAAACGCCGTTAAATACCAACCACTCTTCGAATGGAATGGAGGCGGTGGGTGTATTTCTCGCCGTCGAAGATACCCTGACTATCGAGGGTATCGATGCGCACGAAACCAGAGGAATGCACAATGCGGCCATCGCCCATACAGATGCCCACATGGACGATGCGGCCCTCGGGATTTTGAAAGAAAGCAAGGTCGTCACGCTGCACATCACAAAGGCACACCTCGTCGCCACAGGTCACCTGCTGTGAGGCATCGCGCGGGAGCCATATACCATTGGCTTTGAAGCATATCTGGGTAAGTCCGGAGCAGTCTATGCCGCCTTTGGAGCGTCCGCCCCAGAGGTAAGGGGTATCGAGAAAACAACGCTCGGCCAAATCGGCAGCACTCTCGAAAGGCACATACTGCTTGTTGTCGACCCAGCCCTCATAGCCGTCGTACTCGCAGCGCACCAACGACCATTTTTCCTGACGCTCAACCACCTCCACGGTGTCACCCAGCACCAGCTGGTTCACCATCTCGGCACGGTCGCTGGCCTCTTTCCTCATCGGCACCGCCGACAAAAAACAATACCCCTTCATGTCTTTTCTTTAAACTTTAAACCTTAAACCTTAAACTTTAAACCTTACAATTGTCCTCGTTCTATGGATTTGACAATGCGCTCGATAAGTTCGTCTTTCTTGTCGTTCTTCGGGTCGTATTTGGTCTTGAGGTTATAGCCGAACAGGCGCGCCAACGCCTGATACAATCCCGCGCGGAAAGAGCCTCGCAACTCGCCCACCAGGGCATAAGCCGTGCGGCTGGTTTCGCGGTCAATCAGCTTAATCAGCACCAATCCCTGCGAGAAAGTGTATTTGGAGAGCTGGTCCTTGTAGTCGTCCTTGAGCTGCTGCTCGGCGCGCTTGATGGCCGCCTTGCGCTCCTTCTTGGGCAAATTGGAAATCTCCACCTCGAGGGCGTCGAGCCGACGCTTGGCCTCGCGGGCGTATGGAAGCATGAGACGCACATTGCGGATAAGTTTGGCGTTTTTCTTTATCTCTTTGGCGGTGAGCAGCATGCCGGAGGCGTAGACATTGACCTCGCGAAGATAGACAAGCGGGATGGTGTCGCCATCGAGCACGGTAGCAAAGGCATAGTGCTCCGACGCCACCCGTTTCTGTTCCACCTTGGTCAACTGGCTCACGGGCCTCATCCGCGTCCGTATCGGCGCTGCACGGAGGGTATCGCCCTTGCGGAAACTCAGCGGAGCCTTTTTCAACTCCACAGGCTTCTCCTGGGCGGCGGCGCAGAGGGCCATCATCATTAAAACAAGCAATATAGCGTTTCGTCGAAAAGTCATATTCAATGAAAATTTTCTATATAATAACTCGAAAAACGACTTTTTATTTTACCATGTGCAAAAAAAAGCGTACTTTTGCACTCCGAAAAACGAACACTTAAACAAAAATCATGGAAGAGATTCTGCGCGTGGAAGAGCTGTGCAAGACATTCACGCTCTCGCGCAAACAACAAAAGATTGAGCGTACCACCGCCAAGCGCAAGACGGCGGTGGACCACCTGAGTTTCAACGCCTACCGAGGCGAGATTTTCGGCCTGTTGGGTCCCAACGGAGCCGGCAAGACCACCACTCTGCGCATGCTGTCGACCCTCATCCGTCCCGACGAGGGCAATGCCATCCTCGACGGTTGCAGCGTGGTGAAAGAACCCGAGAAAGTGAGAGCCAAGATAGGCTTCCTCACCTCCGAACTCAAGCTCGAGGATTTTTTCACTCCCAACTACCTCTTCGACTTCTTCAGCCGTCTGCACGGCGTAGACGAAACCACCATGCGTGAACGCAAGGAGCGCATGTTCGGCCGCTTTGGCATCGACAAGTTCGCCGAAGTGAAGGTTGCCAACCTCTCCACGGGCATGAAGCAGAAACTCTCGCTGGTCATCTCGCTGGTGCACGACCCGGAAATCGTCATCTTCGACGAGCCCACCAACGGCCTCGACGTGCTCACGGCACGCACGGTCACCGACTACCTGCAAGAGCTGCGTGCCGAAGGGAAGACCATCATCCTCAGCACCCACATTTTCAGCCTCGTGGAGCGCTTGTGCGACCGCGTGGGCATCATCATCGACGGCCGCATGATTAGCTGCGGCACCCTCGAGGAGGTCTGCAACGGAATGACCCTCGAGGACCGTTTCTTCGAGATTTACAAAGAACAGAAAGGAGGAGAGGCATGAAGAAACTTTCAGTGAACGCTTCGATAGCGAAGCGGAGAACAAGCAACACCTTAACGATAATCAAGAAAGAGTTCGCCCGCTTCTTCGGCGACCGCCAGCTGATATTCACCGCCATCATCATGCCGGGATTGCTCATCTACCTCATCTACAGTTTTATGGGGACAGGTATAGAGAGCATGATACAGGAGGGCATGAACGACAACGTCACCTTGCGCGTGGAGAATATGCCACAAAGTCTTGCCCCAATGTTCGACAGTGCCGACAGCATGAACATTTCTGTCGTTCCAGTCCCCTTCACCCAGAAGGACATCGACCAGCTGGAGGACAAGAACCTCAACACCGTGCTGATGCGTTTCCCGCCTTTCTTCGACTCGCAGCTTAACTCCTACGATCCACAGAGCGGCATGCCGGCACCCAACATCGAGATTTACTACAACTCGACCAACAACGCCACCCAGCGCGTCTACACCATGCTTACCTCCATGCTCACCGCTTATGAGGAAAGCATCTGCAACCGCTTCGACATCAATCGTGTGGATGAAACGAGCGAAGAGCCAGTATCTTTCGACCAGGCCACCGACGATAACATCGGCGCAATGATTTGGAGCAAGATTCTGCCCATGCTCATCCTGATGATGCTCTTCAGCGGCGTGATGGCCATAGCCCCCAGTGCCATCGCAGGCGAGAAGGAACGCGGCACCATAGCCACTCTCCTCGTCACCCCCATGCGGCGCAACGAGTTGGCCCTCGGCAAGATTATCTCCCTCAGCGGCATAGCGCTCCTCAGTGGTATCTCCAGCTTCATTGGTATCGCCCTCTCGCTGCCCAAGATGATACAAGGCGATGTCGACACCTCGGCCCTCGGATTCCACTACACCACAGGCGACTACTTCATTCTGCTGCTCACCATCCTCGCCGCCGTGCTCATCATGGCCTCGGCCGTCAGCCTCCTCTCGGCACTGGCCAAGGATGTAAAGAACGCCGGCACTATGGTGCTGCCGCTGATGCTCGTGGTGATGCTCTGCGGTCTGCTGCCCATGTTCCAGAACGGTGCCAGCGAGAACCTCGTCATCTACCTTATCCCCTTTTACAACAGCATCGAGGTGATGACCGCCATCTTCGCCCACGAGGTGCAGTGGATGCCCGTCGTCGTCACGTTGGTCGCCAACGTGGTCTACACCGGCATCGCCGTCTGGGTCCTCACCCGCATGTTCAGCAGCGAAAAGGTGATGTTCGCGAAATGAAAAAGACAATCATATTAATATTGTTGAGCGTGGGTCTGACGGCCCACGCTCAACATTGGTGGACTGGTTGGAGCCAGCAGACGGGCCTCGTGCTCTGCATCCACCAGACGGATAGCGCCTACGAACTCTATAGTCCCCTTCAGACCTCCGACCCCATCCCCGTCAGCAAATGGTCACTACGAGGCGACACACTGCGGTTGGAGTGCGCCAGCATCGGTCTAAAAATGACCCTCATCCATTCCTGCTCCTCCCCTAAGTTAGGGGAGGGGGACCGCCCGGAAGGGGTGGTGGAGGGGTGTGTTTGGAGTGGCACCTGGCGGCAAGGCATCCTGAAAGAGGCCATCACCTTCCACCCTGCCGATACCATCTACCAACTCCGTCGTCCGCAGACACCGCAGCCACCCTACCGCTTCGACGAGGAGACCATCACCGCCGATTATACCGACAGTCAGGGCAACACCGTCCACCTCGAAGGCACCCTCACCTACCCTGTAGAGACGCAGCCTGCTGCGTCTCCCTACCCCACCATCCTCCTCGTCTCCGGCAGCGGCCAACAGAACCGCGACGAGGAAATCTTCTCGCACAAGCCCTTCCTCGTCCTCGCCGACTACCTGGCCTCGCGCGGCATTGCCGTCCTCCGCTATGACGACCGCGGTGTGGGTGCCAGCACCGGACCCCTCGACAGTGCCGACACACGTATCTTCGCCGAGGATGCTGAAGCGATATTCAACGTCCTGAGAAACAACCCTCATGTCGACACCAACAGTCTCGGCATTGGCGGCCACAGCGAGGGCGGCGCCATTGCCCCCATGGTGGCTGCACGGAATAAGGGTGTAAAGTTTGTCGTCATGCTTGCCGGACAAGGTTGCACAGGCCAGGAAGTCCTTGTGCAACAGAACGAAGCGCTCTACCGCGCCAAAGGAGTGAGCGACAGCCTCGTTGCCATCCGCACCGCCTGCATGCGCGAACTATTCATGTCGGCTGTAGAGACGCGGCCCGCCGCGTCTCGCCTAACAGTTAAAGACTATCAAGCCATTATCGCAAAATATACCTCCGGACTCACAAAAGAACAAATTGACAGCATCGACCTCAAAAAAGGCATCGCCTACGCCCTCAAGCAGCAATTGGATACACGATGGATGCAGACCTTCCTGCGTCTCGACCCCGCCGAATACCTGCCCCGAGTAACATGTCCCATACTGGCGCTCAACGGATGGAAAGACTGCCAAGTGCTCTGTGAACCCAACCAAAATCGCATCGAGGAACTCACCGATGGCCGCGCCGTATGCAATCAGCTGCGATGGCTGAACCACCTCTTCCAACACTGCAAGACTGGCTCCCCCGACGAATACATACTCATCGAAGAAACCTTCGATCTTGACACCATGGAAACCATTGCCGACTGGATACTTCCCCTTTAGTTATCCTCTATAGCGCCTTTAATCTGGACCTTGGTGACGCCTTCGTCGATAATGGGTTGGACGAGGGTTTTCATCTCCTGCGGGGAGAATTTCTCGAGCCCCTGCATGGGGGTGGCGCGGTCGATGGTGTAGACCATCCACTCGCGAGGTTTCAGCAGGCGCACGATGTCCATCAATGGGCCGACAACCTCGAGACTGGCAGAGTCAAATCCATTGCCACGCAGCATGCAGGTCTGGAGGACGAAATTGCCATTGAACTGCTTGAGGGCCTCGATAACGCGGTTTACATCATACCCCGGTGCAGGCATATTTATTTTCTCTACCAAATCATTGGTAGGGGCATCTATTTTCATGATGGGATTGTCCACCTTGCACAAGGCGTTGAAAACCTCTGGGACATGGACACGCGTGGCGTTGCTGAGGACGCTGACCTTGGCTTGGGGATAGTACTGGTCGCGCAACCGCAGCGTGTCGTCGATAATCTGGGGAAACTCGGGGTTGATGGTGGGTTCGCCATCGCCGCTGAAAGTGATGCTGTCGACAGGAGTCTTCTCTTTCACCAAGCGTTGCAGCATGCGCTCGAGGTCGGTGCGCACCTTCTCGGCCGTTGGAAGGACGGTGTCGTTGCGACCGTCGCGGTTCCATCCGCACTCGCAGTAGATGCAGTCAAAGTTGCATATCTTACCCTTCTCGGGCAAGAGGTTGATGCCAAGCGAGCTTCCAAGCCGCCGGCTGAAAATAGGTCCAAAAACAGTCTCTTCTCGTATCATTTTCTTTCTTTTTCAGAATTAAAGCCCCTTCTATCTTCCCCAACTGTCGCGATCCAACGAGCGGTAGGTGATAGCCTCTTTCAGATGGTCGGGATTGATATCGGGTACTGCTTCGAGGTCGGCAATGGTTCGGGCCACACGCAGGATGCGGTCGTAAGCACGGGCACTGAGTCCCAGGCGGTTCATCGCCATCTCCATAATGTTGCGGCACTCGTCGGTGAGCGCACAATACTGGCGCGTGAGTTTGCTTCCCATCTGGGCGTTGCAATGTACACCTGGATTACCTGCAAAGCGTGCGGTCTGTATGGCACGAGCAGCGACAACCCTCTCGCGGATAGCCGCGCTGCTCTCAGCTTTCTCCTCCTTGTTCAACTGGCTGACAGGTACCGGCGTCACTTCAATATGGATATCGATACGGTCCATCAGTGGGCCGCTGACCTTGTTGAGGTAGCGCTTTACCGAACCTGGTGGGCAAGTGCACTCAATGGTGGGGTGATTATAATAGCCACAAGGGCAGGGATTCATGGCGGCGATGAGCATAAAGGCCGCCGGGTAGTCTATCGTAAGCTTGGCCCTCGAGATGGTGACACGACGCTCTTCCATGGGCTGACGCAGTACCTCAAGTACAGTCCGTTTAAACTCCGGTAGTTCATCGAGGAAGAGAACTCCATTATGAGCCAACGATATCTCGCCGGGCTTGGGATTGGTCCCGCCTCCCACAAGGGCAACATCTGATATCGTATGGTGTGGAGCTCGGAAAGGACGTACCGCTATCAGCGCATCCTCCTTGCGCATAAGTCCCGCCACAGAGTGTATCTGGGTGGTCTCAAGACTTTCGCTCAACGTCAGCGGCGGCAGGATACCCGGCATACGCTTGGCAAGCATGGTCTTGCCACTGCCAGGAGGACCAATCATGATGGCGTTGTGTCCGCCGGCAGCAGCAATCTCAAGACAACGTTTCACACACGCCTGCCCCTTGACATCGGCAAAGTCGTATTCATAACTATTTAGTGAACGGGCGAACTCGGCACGGGTGTCCATCACAGTCTGTTCGATTGTACATTCGCCGTTCAGAAAATCTGCCACCTCCTTGAGGCTGGTAGCACCATAAACCTCCAAATTATTGACTATTGCCGCCTCGCGGGCATTCTCCGCAGGAACAATGATGCCTTTGTATTGTTGTTTGCGGGCTTCGATGGCTATAGGCAACACTCCCTTGATGGGGCGCAAGGTGCCGTCCAAGCCCAACTCCCCCATGATGACATATCGTTCCAGCTCATCTGGTTTCACCGCCCCAATGGCTCCCAACACTCCGATGGCGATGGTAAGGTCGTAGGCGGTGCCTTCTTTTTTCAAGTCGGCAGGTGCGAGGTTGACGATAATGCGTTTCCCGGGAATACGGAAGCCACTCTCCTCAAAAGCCGACGAGATACGTTGTGCGCTCTCCTTCACGGCATTATCAGGTAGACCCACCATAAAGAAACCCACACCTTCACCGACACTCACTTCAACGGTGACCGTCAGTGCATTCACGCCAAGGATTGCACTTCCGTAAGTCTTTACTAGCATAATGATAATGCGTTAATGTGTTAATGCGTCAATGTGTTAGTCGCAGGAATACTCACGCAATAACACAATCACGCAATCACGCAATGGCTATAATCGATTCTCGATTATAGCCCAGTCGACAACCTGCCACAAGGCGGCGAGGTAGTCAGCGCGACGGTTTTGGTAGTCGAGGTAGTAGGCATGCTCCCATACGTCGAAGGTCAGCAGTGGACGTAAACCCATTGTGACAGGATTTTCTGCGTTCTTCTGCTGCGTGATGACCAGTCTGCCATCTTTGTCAGCCGAGAGCCACACCCAGCCGCTGCCAAACAGCGTGGCCCCTTTTTGCTCAAACTCCTTCTTGAAAGCCTCCACGCTGCCGAAATCACGCTCCAGCAGGGCTTTCATTTTGTCACTCATCGCCTTGGGTGAGTCACAGAACTGCTCGAAATACATGGCGTGGTTCATAACTTGGCCGGCGTTGTTAAACATTCCGCCTTCAGACTTGCGAATCACCTCGCTCAGCGGCAGGTTTTCCAGGCCACTGCCGGGCAGCATCTTGTTGAGGTTGTCGACGTATGCTTTCAGGTGCTTCCCATAGTGGAAACCCAGAGTCTCCTTGCTGATAACTGAACCCAATGCTTCATAAGGCAGCGTGGGCATCTCGAACAATCCGTTAACGGGCATCATGTCTTTCATAATCCTATTATTAATGTTTTTTAACTGGGTGCAAAGATACGCACTTTTTCTCATTTGGCAAAATTATTCAAAAAAAATTGGGGCAGCCTACCCGAGGCCACCCCGCTTCACATTAAAAAATAGGGGTTATGAAAAACCTTTTATCGCTGGTCACATGGTGTGCGTTTTAGTTCTTCGATGAGTTCGTTGTTGTCCTCTTCTAGGTATTCAACGTAAATCTTGAGGCTCGACAATTCGAACTGGAGAGAGTCGCTGAGAGCTTCAAATTGCTGCTTCTCTGACAACAAAGCATCGTACTCTTCACGCGAGACAACCGAATTGTCGCAAGAAAAGAATAGTAGTATGAAGGCGGTGAGCAGAAGTGTAGTTTTATTAAACGTCATTGATGCCTGATATTGTTGCGCTCCGTCTTCTCAAGAATCACAAAAAGATAATCCGTAAACTTTTTGTCTGGACCGAGGTTCTCGACTACCTATCCCAAAAACGAGAAAGCTTACGGATATTCCATAAGCATTTCTGTCTTCTCGTTAGGGATTACGCAATTGTCGAGATTCCGGTCCACTTGAAAAGCAAAAACGCTTTATTATTAATGTATTATCGTTCTTTATTCTTTGTCTATACTTTTTATTGTTATTATTGTTTGACGATGCAAAGATACAAAAAATAGTTTGTGTGACAAAATATTCTGTAACAATTTCTATTTAGTCATACTATACGGTTGGACCAAGATCTCGCCCACCCCCCAATTTATGGGAAAGTACCCCGGCTGATAATATTTCAGGCGGGGTTTTCTTTATGATATTAAGCAACCAAAAAACTCGACAGTCGCGTCCAGAAGGCGGAGATACTGGGTGAAAGAGAATAGTCGGCTTCGGGTTCATGAAGCATGCGGCCAGTAGTCTCATAATACTCTTGGCGCAAACGCTTGACGGCATCGGCACGTTTCAATTCGTCGATAGAGAGAACATAGTATTTCCCAATGGTGGGGTATAGCTGGGTGAACTCGTCATTGATATGCTGCATCATCTGGCGATGCGGTTCGTCTAGCGGCAGCATGCCGTTTCTTAATAGGCGGGTACGGATGTACGATAGTTTTCCTTTCAAGCGGTGGACGCATACACGATAGGCGATGTCGCTCATACCGAGGGCGCGAGCCATCTCGTCGTTTGGCAGCGCTTGCTGCTTGTTGAGGAGAGTGAGCAGGGTGCGAAGGAAGATAAAGCGGTCTCGTGGATAGAGCGTTTGGTGGGCATAGGCAATAAGGTTGGAGGCAATAGCAAGCTTTCGCTCGTCGGTCAACGGAGACGAGGCGGTATCTGTAGCGGCAATATTTTCTTCATGGAGACTCGTAGTACTCATCTGCTTCTCTGCCTCAGCCCGCCCTGTGAGGTAGTTTCTGAAAGTGTTGAGTATCCATGCCTCGAAAGCTTCTTTCTTGCGGATGCGCCGCAGCGACAGGTAGGAAGTCTTGCTCCAGCCGCTCTTGCCTTCGCGAAGATACAGAAAGAAATCCTCAACCACATCCTCAAAGTCATCCATCAGCTGGTGCTGGTACACCTCGAAACGACCCCTTAGCTGCCGCTCAAGTCGCTGGTGCAACAGGTAGTACATCGCCTCATCACCTCTTTCTCCGCCCCTAAGGATAATGTCTACGAAGTTGGGAGTTGGGATATCGGCAAGTTGTTTCTCTCCCGATTCTAAACGATTATATTTATTGGGAAAGTAGCCAGCTTTTCTGGCCAGATAGATAATGGTACCGAATGTTGTCTGTCCATTGGTATGTGCATAGCAGTAATCCAACAGCCTTCGGCAGGCCTCTGGGTCAAACTTGTCGGCATCCTGCTGACTGAGGAGCAGGAAGAAGGTTTCGCCGAATTGGGGACTGAATGTGGCTGCAATGGCGTAAGCCACCCGCACCCAATTCTCATACTCGTGGGTGATGGAACGGCCAGTGCTCCGCAGGTAATGGATGATATCTCTGACAGAGTCGATGTCCGACTGGCGGTCGCTGGCTCTTCCTTGTGGGGTAGATATGCTGTGTGGCTGATGAGATTTCTCCCGAACAGCCTTTGTTGGTTTATCGACAGCGAAGAGCTTTGCCGTCTGCTTGATAACTAGATCTTCATCCCAACAGGCATAACAAAGACGGGAATAGTCGGAGCCCGACTGGTCAATGTCGATGGAATACTTGGTCTTGAAATAATCGGTCAGTTGACGAAATGCCTGACAATGATGCTCATCCAATTGCCTTTCGTCACCGCCACTGATATGCACTAGACCTTTGACTCCCAGCCCCGATGGTGATTTCCAGTAAGCAAAGACGTATTCATCCTGTTGCAGCTGCTCTGCAACAGTCGATAAGGATTCTTCTGAAAGGTGGTCTATGTCTATGATGACGATATTGTTATATCGGACGAGGTTAGCTTTTGAGTGACCATTCTCAAACACACCGCTGAAAGCAACGACAGGCAGCATTGATTTGCAGGCTTTATACATCTCTGTATCACCCTCCAACAAGTATTCACGGGCCTCTCGTATAGTTTTCGCATATCGCTGTGAAGTAAAATCCTTCAACACATTGCCCAAGGTATGCCACTTGGCCTCCTTGTTGAAAACACTGGAGAATAGCGACACCTCGCATTGAAGCATCTTCGAGACAGTGTATGTATTAGTATCACTCATCAGAAACTCATCACATTGTAGGCGTTCTTGAGGTGCTTTATCTCAGCACCGTCGGCTTTGGTCACAATAGTGACAATGTCGAACCGTACATTCTCCTTGCGGCCATGGGTCTTGACATATTCGTTAGCCAAACGGATAAGGTTGAGTCGTTTCTTATGGTCCACAGACTCCTCGGGCTGCAAAATAGTGTCGTAAGCACGACTTTTCACCTCCACGATGACCAACTCGTTTCCATCTAGCGCGATGAGATCAATCTCAAGATATCCCCGACGATAGTTATGTTCCAGGATGATATACCCTTTGTCCGTCAGGTACTTCGCCGTCATCTGCTCCCCCACTTTACCAAACTCCAACGCCTCCCGCCGCCCCTCTGACGTGCGGTTATTGCTTCGTGGTGTATGAAACTTCAGCAGTGCCATAAGCCTTTTTTGGTTCTAGAACTCGGTAAATGTGGTTGAGACAGGAAGGGAGGGGGGCTTCGGCCTAAATATGTGCTCACCCAGGCCTGTCCAGAAGCTGACGAAGCGGTTGGCGTCGTACACGAGGCGCTGCTTCCAGTCGGGATTGGCCGACAGCGCCCCCGCCCGATGCCCAATCCCCAGCCTCACGAGCTGTAGGAAATCATTATAAACACTAGAATTCAAAGCCACTTCGTTATTTTTCTTCTATCTTATTCCGACTGCAAAAATACAACTTTTTTCCGAAAACGAAAAAAAACCGCCACCGAGTTCCAGTATTTGGAGCGTTCACTTCTGACCGCATCGTTAATTAGGCGAGTCCTTTTCGTGCGTCAGCCAAACGTGCCGCTGGCGCGCAATAATCTGTGTAATCCGAACAATCTGTGTGACATAAAAAAAAGCCGGACTCCCACTTGGGGAGCCCAGCCTTTTAAGCCGTAAGCGGTAAACAGTAAAGGTTAAAGGTTATAGGTTAAAGGAAGGTAAAGGCTAAAGGTTATAGGTTAATGGTTAATGAAGTATGGAGATGAGGAACTTTTTGTTTTCGTTTTCGTTGAAACAACCGTAAACGGTAAACGGTAAACAGTAAACCATAATCCTGGAACTTGAATCTTGAAACCTGAAACCTGGAACTTTGAACCGCTTATTTGTAATACCTCTTATACCACTCTGCAAACTTCCTCAATCCCTCTCTCAGCGTAAATTTAGGCGTGAAGCCATAATCGCGTTCCAGCGCTTCAGCATCGGCATACGTGATGGGGACATCGCCAGGCTGCATCGGCACTAGTTTCTTATGGGCTTCGAAATCGTAATCTTTTGGCAGTACTCCGGCTCGCAGAAGCTCCTCTTGCAATATCTGAACAAAATCCAACAGATTCTCCGGCTGACCGCCACCGATGTTATACACGGCATACGGAGGTACAGGCAAACCGTCTTCACCAGTTTTCTTTTCTGGCGCACCTGCCATCACTCGCACAATGCCCTCCACAATGTCGTCCACATAGGTGAAGTCCCTGCGGCAATTGCCATAGTTGTAGATTTGAATGGTCTCACCCTTCAGCAGTTTGTTGGTGAAGCCAAAGTAAGCCATATCGGGTCTTCCGGCAGGGCCGTAAACGGTGAAGAACCGCAAACCTGTTGAAGGGATATTATACAGCTTGCTGTAGCAATGCGCCATCAGCTCGTTGCTTTTCTTGGTGGCGGCATACAGCGAAACAGGATTGTCAACGCGATCATCGGTTGAGAACGGCACTTTCTTATTGCCGCCATACACCGAGCTTGACGACGCGTAAACCAAATGCTGTACCCCTTGATAACCTTGATCCTTGAACTTTGAACCTTGAACCGGCACGGAGTGCCTGCAAGCCTCTAATAAATTATAAAATCCAATAATGTTACTCTCAATATATACATCCGGATTCTCGATGGAGTAACGTACGCCAGCTTGTGCAGCCAGATTTACCACAACATCAAATTTGTATTCAGCGAAGAGCTTGTCGATCAACTCTCGGTCAGCAATACTACCCTTCACCGAAACATATTTCACTTTCACATCTTCCCTCTTACTTCTTCCATCTAACATCTCAAGCCTGTAGTCTTTGAGCGTTGTGTCGTAATAGTTGTTCAAGTTGTCAATTCCCACAATGGTGCCTGCAGTCATATCGGCCATCAGGCGCTTCACCAGGTTGCTGCCGATAAAGCCGGCATGGCCCGTCACCAGGATGGTCTTGCCATTTAAATCAATCTTCTGCATAATATAGTTTGTTGTTTGATTTCTATTTCTTTAAAATTCCTTATGTCCTGATACCAGGCGCCACCATTAACTACATACAATAAATCTTTTGCATAGAATGAGGATACGCATACCTATTAGGCTGGAAACCTCTTTGTACGAGTTTGTGCAAATAGGTCTTAGAAACTGCTTTTATTGCTTCAAGAGCCTTGTCAGAAGCCAACACCAGCCATCCTTCGCCTACTTCGTAATTACTGTTGTCGCGACCAAATATATTTCCATTTTGCCAGTAGAGTGTTTTTACCATTTTATTCCCTTCAGTATCATTCCATGCAAAAAGCCCCTTGTCAGAAGGTTCCCAACCCAATGCATTCGCTGTTGCAGGATTGAAAGCTATCCATCGTAATTTGATGCCTGATATTGAAAAATAGCCGCCTCGAACGATTATTATTTGAGCGTCTCGATTACCCAAATTCAGATATTCTGAAGTTTGCCTCTGATAAGCAGTCTCACCAAAAAAGTTGTCGGCATCTGTTTTTTTATTCTCATACGACAGTTTCGACATGTATTCTTCAACCGGCACTTTGTAATCACGCTTCAATTGATACGTGTACTCTCCGATTACATTCATTCCATCAAATCTGTTTATCTCATCATTAAAGCGGGAGAAATCCTTCAGACTGGTGTCCCAACCATCAGACACCGACCATTTTTCTTTTTCAGCAATCCTGTGAATAAAATTAGGTTTTGCACAGGGCGACAAATTAATTACGCTGAAATCATAAGACAAGAAGTTGTCGTCGTTATATGTTTCATCTATAGCGCCACTGTCTAACAACTCTGCCGCCACCTCATAAGCGCCATCCAATGCGGCTAAAGCATGTGCTCTGCGGTATGGGTAACGCAGACTAATCGCTTTGTAATGGTTGGAAATCATTTCATCAGCTTTTGTATTGTCGTCAGTTACAGGACCATATTTACGCATCAGCGTTACTGCACGAACATTGATAGCTGTTTGATTTAGTCCTGAGAGATAGGCCAAATAGCCTGTAATATGTGATGCCACAGCCATAATGCTATCCGCATCGTTCCAGTCACGAACTCCTTCTTTTTCAACAGCAGCACTACCCCAATCATATTTAGGGCCTTTTGCAAAACTCATCTGATAAGTTGGAGACAGGGATTTGCGTGTCGGCTTTGGCGCATCTATCTTTAATGCATTTAGAATCTTGTTAGCGTATATGCGATTCAGATAATTGTCTGAAACCGCACTTTCCAACGATTGTTGTTTTAATAAAATCAATTGGCTGGAGCCTAACTCTTTTAAATACATTCCCATCTCAAGCAGTTTCCGTTCTGCATTCGATAAAGTTTTGAGTTTCTCCGAAATCTCCACTTTACCCTCATCCACCAACCTTGCAAGCATCATCATAACCCTCTCCGACAAACATATTACAGGCATTTCCGCCAAATACAGCAGCCAGTCTTCCATCGCATCCACAACTGTACTTCCCGTTGGTGTAATGTCAGGCATATCGTTCTCGCATATCGTGTTTCCCCTTAATATACGGTTCATATATGCATACTCCTCAGAGAACAATTTTTCCGGATCAACTTCATCTGTCAGCAAAGGAACTATTTCTTCCAGATATTGCATCGTTCCGTAGTCGTATCCTTTACCAATGTCATCGGCCAACAAATCAAACGTGATTTCACGGCCTTTCTCTTTGTCTATCTCTTGAAGTATTTTACATGCATCAATGCGGGAACCGCCATCATAAAAACGCGCCCATCCACTTGAATGGGATTGTTCAACTGCCTCCAAAGCTTCGGTCCATTTGTTCTTGTCAAAATTATCTGGTAGATCAATTTCAATATTCACCTGTTCCTCTTCTACCTGTTTGTCAAAAACATTATTCAGTGCTTCTAGAAGAACATCAACTTCCTTTTCTGGGCATTGGGTTTCTATACTCTTTTGTAAAATAAGACGCACGTCCTTAATACCATCACCAAGTATGCACTTCCCTTTGTTCACAATATCTTCAAGAAGGTGCGTGTCTGTTTCATAGCTATCATCACAGAAAAACAAATGTATCCCGGTATAATAGGATAAAAGTGTGGCATACTCATCTATCGTAGAAACCTTTTCGAGCAATGATTCCAATAATGTTTTGGATGCGGATTGAAAATACCCCAGCTCTTCATTCAACAACCACTTGGCAAGTTTGATGCCCGAGCCAAAGTCATATTCCAATGTCCTTCTCAGTAGCGTTTCTCCAGCATAAACTGCCGCATTACCTTCCGTAACCTCTTGGATGTATCTTAGTCTTGATGTCATCCAGAGAAAACGATTCACGGCTTTTTCCGGGTCAATCTTATTGATATGACTTATCCACTCAACAAATTGCGTCGCTTGATAATCCTTGCGATATCCTATTCCAAAACTCTCAAGAATCACCTTACTGAACATACTCATTGCTCTATCTGTCTCTCCTAAAGCCATCCATGCTTGACCTTGTGAAAACACCTCTTCAACCCTGCCGTCAAGGTCTTCGGCACTCATCATTGTGCTTTCTATCTCTTCAAGCATCCGCTGACAATCTTGCTTGTCTATGCCCTTTTTATACAAGGCAACAATAGCTTTACGTTTCGAAAGGGAATTTGCCTTGCAACCAGCTTTTGTGAAGTATTTTTCCATTTTCTCCACTAAATTGTCAAGTGCATCCTTCCCAAAATGAGACGCAACATCCACCATGAACTCATAAAAATCTGCTCTTTGGCTTCGTATAGTAAAAGCATAATGATTATGACTCGTATTGGATATCTTGTCAAAAAATGACAGAAAGTTGTCAAACAATCCTGTTAATTCCGTGGACAGGCAATGCCCACTCATAGCCATGCCATCAAGCTTTGCCAAATAGAAAACCTTTCGAATATACTGCTCCAATAAGGCATTGTCTTTATCAGAGGTATTGTCCGGCACCAATTCGGTTATTTTATCATCATAACCAAAAATGGCGCGTAGTCTCACGTAAGCGATATGCGCCCTTAATTCATTAAAACTACCGTTAAAACTATCAACATAATAAGAGCCAATATCTGTCCATGCCACCTGATCGAGCCAATCCTTGACATTTTGTCTTTCCACTCCCAATTTCATCCCCAAGAAGGCCATTTGTAAATATGGCTTTTCGTTTTTGGGAATCTGATTGAAAACTTCAACAAGCTTGTTTCGGTATTTTTGCGATTTCTCGGCATCGCCAATATCATAACATTTCAATGAAGCATCCCTCAAAGCAAAAAATCTTATCGGGACAAGCTCCTTTTGTTCGTCTAAAGATTTAAGCCATTTATCCAGTTCAGACCATCGTTTCTGTTCGATAATTGACTTGGCGTATTCCAAACCGAACTCATTCCTGACTCTTTTACCATTGAAACACTCCCTGTCAATCTTGGCTATTTTTCTTAAATACTCAACAAACAAATCTACTTTTTCCCCTATCTTGTCCAACGGCATAAAATAAGTTGCAGCATTCACCCACGATTTCAACTCATCCAATTCCTCCCTATACTCGGCACGATTGACTCCTTGTTTTGGTTCCGGTTTTAGTATATATACCGGATAAGACAAGTCAAACAGTTTAGTGGCTTCAACATGATTACCCGAAGCCATAAGAATTTTTGCCAACTCGCGAGCATACGACAAACTGCAATACAATCTTTTATCGTCTCGAACTATTGATGTTGTCAAAGCGATTTTACCAGCTTTCACAAAATCCTCAACCAATGACAAGCAGGAATAATTCACATTCCCCATTTGTGACAATTGCGCCTCAAACAAAAGATAACGAACCAACAAATAAGGATTTTTTTGCTGTTTCGCAATATCTATGGCATATCTCACATCATTACGGATGCTCCAAATGGGTCTAAAAGTTTGGGCTTGCTTGAATAATTCCTCAGGTGTGAGCTTATTGATGAATGTTCCATATTCCTCTGCTTTATATAGATAATAGCCCTCATCCCACTTTTCTTCAAAACAATGGCAAAGTACCTTATAATAATTAAGGTTAATTTGGTGGCTATATTTATCAGACAAGATATCGATGGCTGTTTTGTTTAATAGATATTGGCGGAACGAGTTATGAAAAAATGAAAAGGCATTCCCATCATCACTATGTTTGAACAGATGCCACATTTCTTTCTTAAAATCCATCACCACCTGCTCATCTACGTTCCATTTCCTTATGATGTCAAAGTCAACAGAGCCCACTACCCGTGACAAAAGACCTAAAAAACATTTCATTTTGGCATTGCCAAGCGAAGATCCTATTATCCTGTCATAATAGGCTTCAACATCATTTGCATATTCAGCAATACTGTCTACAACGCCAATCCCATTACTTTTTATTTGATTCAAAATGTACTGCAAATACAAAGGATGGCCTTGTGACTTCACCATACACTTGACAATCAAATCACCCGTTGCAGCTTTCGTTCCCAGTATCTTTGCAACAAGTCCGCCAACCTCTTCCTGCGTGAATGGAGGCATCACTATAAGCGATTTGTCATCATTCGATTCATTTTCAATGTCCTTGTTTAGTCCAAGATTGTCAAAATGCTGGCTGCCTAACACAAACACAACACCATCAGGGATATCAGCATTCGATGGAAGCGCTTCCATCAGGCTTATTTGTTTAACATTGTATTCTCTCGTTATATGATCCAACCCATCAACTACAATTACAAATGGAAGTTTCGTCTTTCTGTATTCCTTAGAAAGCGATTTCAACAACTCATGAAACCTGTTTTTAAGGAACTGATAATCCTTGTACCTTAATGTATTGAACGAGCCATAACCATCTCCTTCTATTTCACGCATGATATCGTACAAAAAAGAGACAGCCTCACCTCTTGGCGAGTCATTAAAGCGTTGTGATGTTGGGTTTGTAAAATCGAATGCATAGTAACGCCAAGCACGATTGGGAATTGAACGCACCCATTGGGTTAATAATGTTGACTTGCCCGACCCTGGCGTGCCTTTTAGAAATATATAGCCTTTTGTTTTACTTTTGAGCAACGCGTTAAGCAAATCCATTGCTTTCCCATTGGGCTCATACGTGGTTTCAGGAACAACCAAATTATGGTCATACAGAGATTCAAACAGGTCATTCCAGTTCAAAGAATTGATAATCTCTTGCTTCTTAATGACCACATAGCCCTCCTTGTCAGCCACTTTCCCTACAATGAAGCTCACCAAATCCCTTACGTCGGCAATGCGTCGGTTGACTTTGCGCCTGCTTACATCAAAATCTTCTTGTATATACTCTGGAATAAAGCTAAATGCGCCCCAGAATTTGTCCCATTCCTCATCATTGAGTTTCGAGATTGTTTTGAGTTGGGCTATGGTGTCAGGCTTTTTTATGTCGAAACGCGCACCACATTTTCTATTAGTCAAAAGGTGTGGGAAAACGGTTTTTCCTGGATAGAGTTTTTGTATCTTCTTCCAACCATCCAATATCTCAGACAGCAGTGATTTAAATTCACTTAATGTAACCACTCTGTTTGTATTGCTCCATTTCACTTGGTACGCATATACCCCATCATTGGTTACATAGCAAATATCGTCAAGTTTGCCCACGTTCTCGTCAAAATCCGCAACACGAATCTCCACAAGGGTTCCATTAACTATACTGTCGTAAACACGCTTGGCGAACTCCTCATATTGCGGCTTATAGCCCCTTACGGCATACCTTTCGCCTTGTATGGTACAACTATTATTTGAACGTGCCTTGGCCATAAAACTTACGAAATTTTCGTCTTCAACGACGGGAATTTAAAAGCTTCCCATTTTTGCCCAGTTGTGGTTTCCCTCAAATAAATTATTCCGTTTTCGCGCACAAGGGTAAAAACAAGCGTTTGACCAATCACATTGGTATTCTTTTCTTTCACCTGCTTTTCCTGCCCCTTCAAACATCTCGCCATATTTATCATCTGGATTGTCGCATTTGCACTAGTCCCTGCTGTTGTCACACCCATTCCTCTTCCCATATACCCATGTCCATCGGAAAGCGTAAGCACAAGATTAACGTTGGCTTCTCGCAGTTGCCCAATATCTTTTGAATTAAAATCGGTCACAGGAGTTCCGCTTATTTGATAAGGTTTAAGGAGTTGGGGCCAATTGGCAAGTACCGTCTCCAGTAAATCTTTGTCAGACCAATGGTTGTGTTCTTTCACATTAATAAAATACACGTCGTTATCCTCCACAATAGCATAAAGCAGCTCGTTACGCTGTTTCACAAACCCATCAGGTTCTATAACATCGTGTAGATGAAAGTGATGTATTCCACAGTCAAACAACATTTTGTCCTGAAACATCAATCCTTTTATTTTCTTGCTTTGATATGGCATTACCGATTCTCCTTTTTCAAATCTGTTCTTCAACGCATCATATCCGGCTTTTCTTGATGGAGGGATCACAATGTTTTTAGCCTCATGTACTGTACGTGGTTTTGTCTTTACGATACGAGCACATATCGTAAAATAATATATCATGGCCTCTCGATCATCAGGTAAGTTTACCTTATAACCAATCTCCCTCATCTCATCGCGCATGATATTAGCCATGTCTTTGATAAGGCCAATCTCTATTGGAATAAATTCTTCCATAACGAACTCTTTCTTTTCTCTTCTTACAGCTACTGATACTGATTCACCCTCTTATATTTCCCCTATGTTTGCTCAACTTGCAACCCTTGTCACCATCAATCCTGCCATGACTGCGATAAAGATACTCATCAGCGTTCCGGCAAGCACATATTCGGTTTTGGCGGTTTCCTTCTCGCCAAAGCGGATGATTGATTTCGCGGCAATCAGCAGACCAAGAGCCTCGTAGCGTTGCATAATGACAAAAGTCAGAATCAACCAACGCTCAATATCACCAATCAACGCTCCGGCATTAAAGCCCGAGTCGGAATGAGCATCCGGCACGTTAACACTATAATGCTTCAGTATGAGCTTGATGAAAATATTGGCTGGTTTCCAACATACAACTATCGCCACTGCCAAGGCAATATACTTGGTGGATATCCCGAACGGAACACTCCATTCGTTAAACCCACACCACTGCCAAGCAATTGCAGCCAAAATGGCAATATGCAAAAGCTGGTCGACCACAAACCATTTAACCGTGTCTTTACGATATGATTTCCATATATCAATAGCGAAATGCGTGACAGCAATCACCAACGCACACCACCAGAATTCCAAACAGAACGAAGCCAGCCACGACAAAGCAAACACTATTGCGGCATGCATGTAATGACAGCCACTGCGCCATTTCTTCTCTCTTTTACTATTGCACGATTTCGATGTTTGCAAAAGGAAATCGGAAATCAAGTGCACCAACAATAAGCACAAAAACAATTCTAACCACATATTCTGTCAAAATTCATGTTTTCAAAATCTTTTATCGCTGTATTCAGCAAACCCCACTGGGCATTGGTTGAGCGCGTGTTGACCGACGACTGGAAAATTCCAAGCCGTTCGCTGATTTCACGCTCTTTCAAGCCCAACAGCTTGTAATAAACCACCTCTGCTTTCTTCACTGAGTATGAATCCACCAGATTGCTGACCATGGCCACATACGAGTCCAAAAAGCAACTCATCTCTTCAGGTGCGCCATCCACTTCAACAATCGAATACGCATTTGCCTTACGGCTGATAGTGTCGAGATTCCTACCCGAAATATAAATGGCAGGGCCGTCTATGATATCTTCCTTGCGGTTTTCATAAACCATCCTCGACATTCCAATCGAAAACCTGATGCCGTATTTCTGCAGCATCTCCGAGCAGTCGCATTTGTCGGCCTGCATCTTAACAAACAATTTCAACAGCACGGCAATACGCAGCGCATAACGATACTCAGGGATGAAGCATTCAATGCCGTCACCCTTCACAATTCTTGCCCAAAACCCACGATAATCCCTTTCAAGTTCATTGAGCAGGTTGAGCAATCTGTTTCTTAGCTCAATCAGGTCGTCCGTTTGTAACGACGTTGATCTCACTATATCAGCTGATAATGTTGCTACCATAACTTTTTTGATCAATTATTTCCGGCTGCAAAAATATCTAAATTTTCTTAGATAATCAAGAAATATCTATAAATTATTAGATATTTTCTCATTATCGAATATTTACTCTATTGATACTGATTCACCCTCTTATACTTCTCCCCCATCTCCAGTAACTTCTGAAACAACTCCACTCTATCTTCTTTCAACTCACAAGCATTCATCTTTTTTCTTGTAGCTTTGAGCCAGTTGAGCATATTATGCTCTTCCAATCGATGTCGTGACGGATTGCGGTGGTTGGACTCAATAAATTCCATCACCTCGTTATATTTGGCTTGTCATCTTTCGTCTTGAGTCATAGTCCGAGATACTTTTGCATTTCTGCAAATATGGCAGTGAGGCTATCTGCATATGCAGGTTTCAATGTCTTCCTATCGTCCTCTAAGAGTCCCTGTTTCGCTGGAGCTTGATAGGGTGCTTTATCTCGTATGTCCTCAGCAGGTATTATCCACGCCTTGTATCCAACGCCATCAAAATCTTTACAGAACTTCTCGTAGTCAGGTCTTGTGTCGCCATCATAAATGGCGCCAACCCGTTTAAAACCGAGTACGTGTAACAGGTGTGCTATACTGTTAATACCGGAGGCACCACCTGCACCAAAGCCAAAAAATGGAATAGAATACGCCAATTCAAGATTATTCATTATAACAGGATACAGCACTACGTCCTCTTGACCCTCAGTAATAATCAGCCCATCCTCCGCAAAGAAACATGCTTTTGCGTCTGTCCCAAGTATATGAGGATTATTCAAATTGTGGCTGGTTGAATTGATAAAATCACGCGATACTTCATCAAGCATGCAGATCTTTGTACCCTCTTCTGATTCAAACACTCTTGCAACCATACCATCGTTAACGATTGACTCCAAGGATAACATACTCGGGCTATGCGTGGAAATAACCACCTGAGAATCTTTGGTCTTTTCTAGTATCACATCTAGTAACCTCCGTTGCAACTGCGGATGCAAACTCAACTCAGGCTCATCTATCACAAGAAATTCGTCATTATTCCCACACAACGCGTCAACAATAAACATAAGACTCAAAATGCCTTCGCCTAAACCATCCGAATTATGATAGAGTCCGTTTTGCTTAGTAACTTTTACAAAGTACAAACCATTGTCATCTTGGTCTATTGTCCATTGAAAAGGCTTACCCAAGATTTTACAGAACAAAGCATCAAATTGTTCAGAGCCACTCTTGTTTAAATCAATAAGCCTGTGGGTACAGGAATCAAGACTATTAGTACGTGTTTGAAAAGTTGTAGGATTACTCAGAAAAGTGGATCTTTCCCAACGATTCATGCTGAAATAAGGATTAAAGAATCGTCTAGATGGCAAATAATAAATCTTTGGTGGTGTTGGACCATCCCACTGTGTTTCACTACCTCCTTTAGTTGTCTTTAATACCCCTGTTCCCTCAGAGCCTTCTATACTAATTTCAACACAGTCTCCGGCCTTCAGGTTACGCTTCCCTTTTGAAAAAGAGGCATTCTTTTTTGCCAAAGCAATCTGATTAAAGCATTCCACCAAAGTAGACTTGCCACCTCCATTGGGGCCAACAAGAACCGTTAATCCGCTACCAGGTTTCCCGTTAGGCACAGCGAGTTTAAGCGACTGTTTGGTCGCAAAGCCTCTATAACCAATACATGATAATTTATATATCATTTTTTCAATCTGTGATTCCTTAAGTTTGTATTTCCTTGGTTCCCGCGAAGCTTCTGCCAACGTTCGTCTTGCGTCTTTTTATTTACGCTTTAGATTTGACATTCTTTTCATTACTTCTTCTACCCCCGCACTCAGCGCCCTGATGGCTGAAGGAAAATGAATGTTGTCATTTCCATCTTCTTTCGACGATGCCAACACATCCCCTTGTCCATTCTCCGAGAAATGCTCATATTGCGAGAAGTACTTGTAGTAATGATATAATCGCGTCGTCACCGCTTCCAACTCAGGAATATTCACCAGAAACTCTACCAACTCTTTGGTCGCAATACTCTTCGTCTTCGAGAATCCTGCCTTTTTTAGTTGCTTTTTCGATTGCTTAGTCAAAGTCAACCTTTCCATATTCTCGTCAAAAGTCAGTAATCCCAGAAAATGATCTTCCATCGTCAACTCCCAGATATGATCAATCAGTTCATCGTCAAACCCCTTCGTGATGCTTCTCACTTGGTCTCTGTAGACCTCTTTTCGTTCAAGCATGGAATTGGCATACTCTATTGTTCTCATTTCAAGCTCCGCAATCGCACGCTTCGCATCTACACGCTGTATATAAAGAGCGAACAAGCAATCTGTATAGCAACAACGTAAAACGATTCCTATCGAAAGTTGGAAGAAAGACAACCTACCATTCTTTAGAGCGGCCACAGTTAAAAGCAAAGCCGAGTAAAGGTTTGAAAAGATACGGAATATTAATAGCAACGTAACCTTTTCGACACGGTCCGGTTCTCCTTGTGGTTGCATCGTTACAAAGCTCCGAATTCTTTTCAGCAGTACCACTTCCTCTGCATATAGTTCTTTCAACTCTTCCATATCCATCTACATTATCTCCTTAATTCCACGCGTTCATGTTGATTCATCATTCAAAAACTCATCTAGGTAATCCTTTTCAGGCTTGCTATTGGGATCTCTTAATGTCTGGAAATAGTCGAATAATGGATAAATAACATCCAAAATATGGAATCCAAACACTCCGACCATAGGAACATCTTGGTCTATATCAAACACTTTCGATGGGGAAGTAGGCACAGGATATCTGGACGCCCATCTTATCACATCCGTCAGATGATTAAGTACATTCTTCAGCAACCTCCTGTCAGAGTCATACTTAAACAGATTTAGATCTCGATCCAAGACCCCAGCGCGATTGGCAAGCGAATATAAATCGTGGTTTTTACTTGCCTTTCCACCAATGTCCTTCAGAACAATATCATCACCCGACATTTCCAAATTAATGAGTTCTGGGTAATTCTTGACAATTACACCCTTCAACCCATTTTCTATTCCGATACCGTAATGATACAGCGCATTTCCCCACAAGGAAACAAAATCCATCAATTTCGATTCATCCTCTTTCAAAGACACCACAAAATCCTCACTCATGATGACATCAACTAATATCTTATCCGCCACCATCTTTTGGGCGAACGCTTGCTCAAACCAAGCTTCTGAATTTCTTAGAATCTTTAGGTAACTGTCGTTATCCATATCATTCGGAGAGAATTATGATTCTCCAACTCTGAGTAGCTTACGAGAGCCCCCCCTTTTGCTCTCAGTTCATCTTTCACCCCTTGGATATACACTTCGAGTCTTTGCTTCATTTGGTGCTTTTACTCCTCCTTTTCTTGATATGAGAGTAGTGAATGGTCTATCTGCGCTTCAGAGAAACGTGTTATATTCTCCTTTATCACCTCAATCTGCCATTCAGGAACAGCCCCATTCATAAAGTTCGATCCCAAATAAGCAGCGAGCACTCCTTTGAAATATTGTTCTCCCATACCTCTTGAAACCTATATCTTAACACCAGTTATCGTTATGGTTATCGCTTTCGTTATTTATAATAGATCTTATACCACTCTGCAAACTTCCTCAATCCCTCTCTCAGTGTTATCTTAGGCGTGAATCCATAATCGCGTTCCAGCGCTTCAGCATCGGCATACGTGATGGGGACATCGCCAGGCTGCATCGGCACTAGTTGCTTATGGGCTTCGAAATCGTAATCTTTTGGCAGTACTCCAGCTCGCAGAAGCTCCTCTTGCAGAATCTGAACGAAGTCGAGCAGATTTTCAGGTTGACCGCCACCGATGTTGTAGACGGCATACGGAGGTATAGGCAATCCGTCTTCACCTGTTTTCTTTTCAGGTGCGCCAGCCATCACTCGCACGATGCCCTCCACAATGTCGTCAACGTAGGTGAAGTCCCTGCGGCAGTTGCCGTAGTTGTAGATCTGGATAGTTTCGCCACGCAGCAGCTTGTTGGTGAAGCCGAAGTAGGCCATATCGGGCCTTCCGGCAGGGCCATACACAGTGAAGAACCGCAAACCAGTGGAAGGGATATTATACAATTTGCTGTAACAGTGGGCAAACAGCTCGTTGCTCTTCTTGGTGGCGGCATAGAGCGACACGGGATTGTCCACCCTGTCCTCCACCGCAAACGGCACCTTCTTGTTGCCGCCATACACACTTGAACTGGACGCATAAACAAGATGTTCCACAGGATTGTGGCGACATGCTTCAAGGATGTTATAAAAGCCAATGATGTTACTCTCAATATAAGCATCAGGGTTCTCGATACTATAACGAACGCCTGCTTGTGCGGCAAGATTCACCACCACATCAAATTTGTAGACAGCAAAAAGCTTGTCAACAAGTGCCTTGTCAGCAATCGAGCCTTTCACGAACTTATAGTCTATTCCCTCGGGAACCATCGTTTCAAGTTCCTTCAAACGATAATCTTTCAGGCTGACATCATAATATGCATTCATATTATCGATGTTCACAATCGTTGCGCCTTTCTGGTCAGCAAAGAGACGCTTTATCAAGTTGCTGCCGATGAACCCGGCACCACCTGTCACTAAGATATTCTTCATTGTTATTATTGTGTTTTCGCTTTTATTCACTTTGATACAAATAGGATTCCATGGCAATTATTCAAAACATCCCATCTACATTCTGGCATTAGGACGTTTTGAGGGAATATTCATATAAACACTATCTCCAGTCTCATTTATATCTCAACATAAACCGGCTCTTTACTCTCACATGCAGACTTTATTCCAAACAACACCTCATTGTTTAAAACTTTCCCCGAAAAACCTGCTGCTTTCAATAACAGAATTGAACATAACTTATGTAGCCTTAAACCCACAGCGAACATTTCATTTTGTTGCGCTTTTAGTGGCTTTTTCTCACTGCTTAATGTTCCATGGAAAGTTGAGTTCCGCATATTTATAGCTTTCTTATCTGCTTTGGTCAACACATAACCAAATTTTGGAAAACAAGCTTCCAATTTGTTGCTATTAGGTGCAGTGTTAAGATTGTTGGTTATTCGCTTCGTAAAAATTCGTTTTTCGTCTTCACCGAGCCACTCTATGCCATCAAGTGCTTTCAACAATACCGGAACAATTTCTTGATTATATCGGTCTTGCGGTACCGTTGGAGGCAAGTCTTCTTCATTCTTTAACAGCGTAGTCGTAATGGTTTCAAGCGTCACATGAAAGAATGGTTTCTGATACACTATGTTCATCAAACTGCCATCTATCAACATACTGGTAGCAAGCAGTATATCATTTGATTTAAAACATAGTTGAGCAAGTTTGCTAAATGCGTCAATAGTTACTATGGATTCGTCTTCATAATACCACTTCACCCCTTCACCAGGATTGCTTTCTATCGAATCCAAAGCATATTGTTGATAATCATACTGCCTTAACCATTCAACTATAAGATTCTTTTGCGGGTTTAATATTTTATACGGGCAATACTTAGTCTTCCTCAAAGACAAAACTTCTACCCCAATAATCAGAGAGAAATCCGACACATTACTAGCTACATGAAAGCAATAATCACCATACCGCCTCCCCAGTACAAGGCCCAACGCATTAGTCACAGACAATACACGACGATCCATTTCTTCATAAGTAATAGCTTCAGTCGATTCAATAATCATCCAATGATGGTTATCAATATTACTGGAATAAACATTCACCTCGTGACCATCCAAATCTGCGACAATTAGATTACTAAAATGATGTGAGCCAAAATCATCTGCAAAGTTACGACCTTTAACTTTTAGGAACCATTCATTGCTATCAATGGGATAGATAAAACGCCAATAATATTTGCAACCTTCTTCAATAGTACTTTGCGTCAGCTTGTAAAAGCGAACATCAAAGTGTTGTACCAAATGACCATCCATTATTATTGTACCCTCAAAAGAAGCACCATAAGAGGGTGTCCTATAGATTGCCTTATCTGTTTTTAGTTCCAGTACAGGAAGATTCTCCATCCTGGAAGCAGAGGGAACTGCCGTAATTGTCGAATCAAACTCCAAGTCAATATGTTCTGGATTAACATTCAACTTGTTGGAAACTGGTACGCCCTCAATTCCACCCACATTGCAATTTTCCATGTGAAGGATGTCATTAATGGCTTCTATAGTAGGTTTAATTATAAATATTGATAATTCTGCCATTTTCAATCATTTTCCTGCAATCTAAAAAACTCATCTACTAAGTCACTCTTTGTAAAATAAGCCATTAAAACTTTATACAGCACATTTTCGCTGGTTTCTGTTGTATATGGTATTTTAGCATTATCTATTTTGAATGTCTTATAACGAGTTCTTGCCTCTCCTTTATTTTTAAGGCTGTTACTTTTTTCTTCTATTTCTTTTCCGCTATAAAATACATATTCATGGTCAATATGTTTGATAAACTCCTGACCCTTTTCTTCAATATATTGCAAATGTACTACTTGCGTTACAAAATTATCCTGATCATGAGGCCCGTCTTCGAGAACTTCTTCAAACGTAATGCCTATTTCATTTTGTTGGACTATCAGCCAGTCATTCACCCAATCCCTGTCATAATATTTGCTTAATCTGTCAATAGTAGTCAGTGAACCACTATAACTCACTCCAAAATCTTTTTCCTCAAACACACAGCCTATTTCTGTGATTCCGTCTCCACAAATATTGTAATCAGGTCTAACTGAAAGTTCAAGCACATTTTCTTTTCGCCATCTGGCTATTAACATCAACAAATCCGATGGGATGTGACGTAAAAGCACGTGGGTGTTTAGTTGTGGTATATAAACCCTTGGAGGCATACAGTCTTTTAACTCCCAATCACTATCCAATTGCAACAGATGATAATGATCGTCTATGTGCCCTTTTACCTCTTTTGAATTAAGATAAATTTCAAGTGGACACCCTTTATAATAATCCAAGAACTTACCGTACTGGCATTTCTTATAGTATTCAAAAAGATTTGAGAGTAGCACCCATTTCCAATCTTTTAAATACGGTAAAAAATCGCAAAGTGAACGACAATTATTTTCCACATACCAATCCCAATCCAAAACAGAAAGATATTCCTTCGTTTTGACTATGGAGTTTTCACAATAGGCAAACTCATAATCATTCTCTGCCATCAATTGCTCCCTTGTTCGTTTGCTTATTTCCTCTTTTTTCTCCCTTCTTACTTGTTCAAGAACAAATTCTCTGAACGATGCATCATTCAACAATAAAGAGATTCGTTCAATAATCTCGTCTTTCTGAGTTGATTCATTGAAAATCTTTATGAAATCAAAATCGGCATTTTGTCCAACCCCTTGAAAGATGGCTGTTAAGTATGCAAAATAACGTTTACGACATTCTTCAAAAAATGTGACGATGGTTTTACCAAGCAAATCTTCCATTACTCATCTGTTTTATGCTCTTTAAAAGGCTTTATCGTTTCCACATCGTCAGTTTTCCCTTCATCCGTTGTTTTATAGTGCACCTTCAAACAAATCATATCGTATTGTTCCTTAAAGAACAGCTTAGGTGCCCACAAAGCATGGAAAACGGAATACATATTTTTCTCGTTACCCAATTTCTTCAGGTATTCTTCTGTAATGGTATCTTCGTGTCCTTCCACTTTCTGAACCGACATCCATAACCCATATTCATTGAATTTATCAAGCTCCATTGATACCTTCTGTTCTTCACTAGGTTCTTGGAACTCAATGTATGGTCTGTCTTCCTTTAGTGTTATATATATGCGCCTGGAGAAATATTGCGACGGGCAGTCCAACAGCATGATCTTCATTCCCCGGTAGCTATATATGCGGTCTTGTTCTTTTTTCAGTTCTCCAACCCTGTCCATATAATAATCCAAGGAGATACCAAAAGCGATTGCATAGTGCCTTCCGTTAACCTGTAGTTTGTCAAATGCATCAAAAAGAAGCCCTGAATCAATTGTGTAATCAGCTTGCATACGTTCTTGGAAGAATGAACTTGCAAAAAGATGACTAAACGTGTGCCACATACTGCCAAACACACATTCTTCAATTCCAACATGACTTACATCAGGATTGTCTTGGAAGGCAGTACTGGGATACAATTGACTAATTGATGAATCAAGATTATAGCATGTATTCCTATCAAACCTTTTAACCCATATATCACCGAAGGGTGACATCGCCATCAACAAACGACCACTTACCTCATTTTCAAGCTTTTTAATCTTATCTGGATTATTTTGTTGGTGCTGTTTGAGGTATTTGATTTTATCGTCGATACTGCTTTGTATGCCTTTTATTATCTGTTCTGGCGATTGTATCACTTCATTTTCAGGGTTATTGGCCGGATCAAGAATCTCATCCATATCGTTTATTCGTATGGAAGCCAATGCTTCTTTGTTATTATTTATCCTTTCTATCCAATACTTCAACACGTCTAAATCCCTTTTATACTTGGCCAATTTTGCCTGGTTATCAGGCAACCCCATTGTGCGGAAAACAAAATCCCTTCCATAAGGGTAATCAATAACATACAATCGATAGAACAATAATGCCAAGTAAGAATTGGCTGCTCCTATTATCTTACCACCCGTTATGCCATGCATATTAGGCATTGGGTATCGTTCTTCATAATAAGTCACCTCCCATAGTCTGTCCTCATTCAAATAACCAAACAAATGGAGAATATGTGCTAAATCGGACGGAACCAATGGATATTTGGGAGGCTGCGACTGGGTATAGAACAGCATTTGCTCAAGAAGACCATATTTACCCTGTTGAAGCAGCATAGCACACAGCATCACATGAAACTCTTCGAACTTTATGCGTTGTTTGTGTCTATCTTCAACTTGCTCTTCCGTGTAATGCTCGTTTGTTTCCTCATCAATTTCATACTCTGAAATTTCATTCATGAAGAATTCAAACTTCTGTGAGGCTGATTTCCAGTAGGCCATTATCCACTCGTCTCTGTTGTAATACAATTGCAGACGAAGATTTCTCCAAAGTATTCTATATGTTTTGTCGGTTACTATGCTTTTGTATAAAATCAATGATGTAAGCAACGAATTCCCATTATTCACAGATATAGGCTTACGTTCCCCTTTGCAAAGGTTCTCGTTAATTCTTGTTACAGCATCATAGAAATAATCATCCAATTCCAGCGGTTTCCCCTTGCAAGAGATTAGTTTTTTTGATACATAATCATACCAGCGTTCATATACAGATTGAACTAAGTTCTCATCTGCCGAAGCAAGAAGCACTGATGTCAAGTCTGACCATTGGGTGAAATATTCAGCCTCCTTTTCTGTCTTTCCTGCTTTTGCTGCAGCATCATAGTCGTCCAGGATACGCGCTTGCAGTTTGCCCACATCATAATATGTCAAAATCTGATTGAAAAGACGAAAAGCGAAATAAATCAACACTACCGCAGCTAAACATTGGATTGCAATCAGGTATCGTGAATGCTGACACCCGTCCATCATAAAAGGAAACACAACTGCTAACACCAAATTGAGTATCAGCAAAACTTTGAAACCCTTAAAAGCTTTCTCCTCCAAAAAGCGTGCGGTTAATTTTGTGGAGTGATATTTAACTTCAATCTTCTCAACACAGCCCAATATCAATGGATACGACAGGCCAAAAAGAGCAGATAATATCGACAAAACGCCGCTGTATGTATAATTGAGAAAGTCAAACATGGTTTACTTTTTAGTGTTAAGCCTTTGTTGCTTTGTTCTGGTTATATGCTCAAGAGAACTTTTGATAGAATCAATATCGCGTTTCATGATTTCATTACTCTCTTTTTGATTATATCAAATTGAATCTAACTGAACGGTCACATTGTTTAATAATGCCGTCAAACTATATGTTTGCGAACGTGCAGTTGAATCCAATTTGGTTTTTTGTCTAATCTCTTCTTTTAACTCTTCATTAAAACGAACGTCATTTCTGACAGTAAGAAAGATTATGGCTGCACACATAATGCACAAAGCAAAGATAATGATTCTATTTGTGTTCTTCATCAATTATCCTCCCTTAATACAAAATTCCTCCTGCTGTTAGAAATCACAACCATCTCGGCCAAAACAAATAGCTGCAAAACTGCCAGACGCCTTTCAAAAACTCTTTCATAAACTGTAAGCATCTAAGCCGTAAGCGGTAAGCTATAGCGTAAGCACGCCTTCCACTTCATGCGGCACAAACGGGCCTTCTTTGCATTCGAAAATCACACTGCCTGATTCAAGCGATTCCAACTTGTGCCAAACGCCTTTTGGAATATCTACACCAAAAACACCATCCTCTGCACAAAGGACAACGCTCTCGATGATTGAGCCATCATCGTTATAGGTGGTTGACCTTACCTTGCCTCGCAGAATCACAAACGACTCGTCTTTAGTAGGATGCCGGTGAATAGGCACTTCGGTGCCGGGTTCAACTGCATTGAGCATACGATGGCATTTTTCATCAAGCGATTGATGAAAATTATAGTTCATTCGAAGACGAGGCGAGTTCTGTGCCCGCCTCGCTACTTTGTCTAATAGTTTGTCGTTAATAATTATAGTCATAATCCTTCTTCCTTCCCCACCTTGGCCAAAAGAGGTAACAGCAGAACTGCCAGGCGGCTTTAGCCAATGATAGCAGCCTTGATGTTATCGACGATATATTTGACATCTTCATCCGTTACGTATGGTCCTGCAGGCAAACACATTCCAATTTTGAAAATAGCTTCCGAAACACCATTCACGTAGGCTGGACAGTTCTTGTAAACCGGCTGTTTGTGCATGGGTTTCCAGACAGGACGGGCCTCCACTCCTGCCTGATCCATGAAGACGCGCAGCGCCTCGACGTTGTCGTTAGGTTGGCAGTCGGTTGTGGCTGAATCGGCAACATGGATTACGCCAGCAGCACCTCCAACGGCACCTTGCACGATGGTTTTATAAGCGTTCTCTTGGCCTTTGATCTTCAAATCGGGGTCAAGTGTGATGGTGACGAGCCAGTAGTTGCTGTCGTATTCGCCTGTAGCAGGTTGAGCGTGAACATGAACGCCTTTAACGTCTTTCAGCAACTCTTCATACAGAGCTTGCACATGCTTATGATGCGCTATATGGTCATTGACAATAGTCATTTGTCCACGGCCGATGCCAGCGCAGATGTTGCTCATACGATAGTTGTAGCCGATCTTCTCGTGTTGATAATAAGGATAGCTTTCACGATACTGCGTGGCGTACATCATGATTTCGCGCCATTCGTCTTCGTTGTTGGTAATCAAGGCACCGCCACCAGAGGTGGTAATCATCTTGTTGCCGTTGAAACTCAGCACGCCATACTTGCCGAATGTGCCGAGCACCTGGCCTTTCCAGCGTGAGCCAAAGCCCTCAGCCGCATCTTCAATCACGGGGATATCATAGCGGTTGGCAATCTCCATAATGCGGTCAATCTGGTATGGCATACCGTACAAAGCCACTGGCACAATCGCCTTTGGCTTCTTACCCGTCTTGGCAATCCTATCCTTGATAGCTTCTTCCAGCAATTCAGGATCCATGTTCCAGGTGTCCTTCTCGCTGTCGATAAAGATAGGAGTTGCACCCAGATAGGTTATCGGGTGACTCGAAGCGCAGAAGGTAAAACTCTGCACGCAGACCTCGTCACCAGGCCCGACGCCACAGGCAATGAGTGCGAGGTGCACTGCTGCTGTTCCGGCTGAGAGGGCCACTACCCTCTTGTTCTGGCCGCAGAATTCTTCCAGATCCTTTTCAAATCCGTTTACATTCGGTCCCAGCGGCACCACCCAGTTGGTGTCGAAAGCTTCTTGGATATACTTTTGTTCAAGACCGGCTTCGCTCATGTGAGCTAAGCAGAGATAAATTCGCTTATTAGCTGCCATAGTATGTTTTTAAAATGTTATTATTCGTCTTATTTGTTATTTCTTTTCTTTCAGATTTACATCCTCCTTCTCTCCTATTTCCCTCATTCCTCTCAAGCCTTTGGCAAGCTCAAAGGGTTTGCTTGGGCTTGCGAAGGGCTTGCCATATACTTGAAAGGGCTTGCGAAGGGTTTGCCTAGGGTTTGCTTAGGGACTATTTTTGCATCATGCCCCGGGCTCCTTCAAAGGAGCAACTTTGGGCTCCAGTTTTTTGTGCTTCGTTCAAAGCCTTCTCAATGTCGGACTTTGAGTAACTACTTATTTCCTTTGCTTGTTTATCTTTAAACAGTTTATTGATTAAGGCCGCTGCCGTCCAGTCGCCTGCGCCTGCCGTATCAACCACATTGTCATTGGCAACTGGTTTCAGATGCTTCCACCCAGCATTCAAGCGATAGCTCAATCCATTAGCCCCTTGCGTCTGGATAAACAGCTTATCCTTGTAACCGTCAAATTGCTCAATGTCCTTAATCCGCTGTTCAGAGAATTTGACTATATCAGCCACCTCAACGCATTTGTTAAACAAATCCACCCTGCCTCCTCTGCTGGATGGCTCGAAAAAGATTACCGAACCATTTCCCTTGAAGGCATTTGCCAACTTTAAAATGGCAGGAGCCACACGGTCAAAGAAGAACACCTTGGGGACAAAGTCTATTCTTTCGATGACATCATTTGCTTGTTTCAGTGTCAAGGGTTTGAAATCAAGATAGAACCGCCCCATATTGTTGCGCGATTCAAATTTATGCGTGGGAAGGCCGTCTTTATTGATGAAATTACGCTGTACAATCACGGGCGTCTTACCGTCTTGGGTAGAGACATAATCCGTGTGTACATTGTGTCTTTTCATGTCTTCCAGCACTCTCACGCCATCTTTCGTGCCATCCAAACGAGCAATGGGGAAAGCTTGCCAACCCATATGGGCAAGTATCATCATCACATTGCCGCAAGTACCACCCACATAGTAGGATATGGGGACTCTCTGACCATCCCAGATCAAGACATCCAGACTAATCAGCCCGGCGCCAACGCATATATTATTATCAAATTTCATATTTCAAGTTTCAAGATTCAAACTTCAGGATTAAGCCTCTCCACCAAATCTGTCTTCACCTTCTCCCACGCCACCTGCGGGTTATGCTCCACCTGTGGCCCAAGAATCATTTGGGTATCCGTCAAGATCTCCTCGTCCTGCAGCTTCTCCTCCATATTCATCACAAATTCTTTGTACGTGGGCAGGTGCGATGCCGTAAAGCCCAAGT